>ERZ1673744.33-NODE-33-length-204568-cov-89.798663_pt1 | contig 204568 bp, 171 predicted proteins | sample MGYA00580207_ERZ1673744 | MGnify/ENA primary metagenome ERZ1673744 (study PRJEB41218, sample SAMN15661751) | gut metagenome | host: Homo sapiens | place: Canada: London | collected 2015-08-20/2019-03-30 | study: EMG produced TPA metagenomics assembly of... | reverse complement strand
GGTTGTGCGGTTTCTTGCGGAGAAACCTCACGAAGAGGGTTACGGACAGCGACCACGGGTAGTGGAACGCGCCGAGTTCCGGGGTTTTAGACAGATGAAAATTAGCGGACTAACCCGACTTACTGTGCGCTGAAGGTTGAAGAAACCACGGTGGGCAGGAATGGAAGTTATATCATTACGCGAATGGTTGAAGCGGAAAATCACGAATTGCATTGGTATGCCTTGAAGGTGTTCTACAACAAAGTTTTTGCTGTGGAGGAGGAGCTGACGGCCGACGGCACAGAGTGCTACGTGCCGGTGGAAGAAACCGTGGTGGAGCGAGGCGGGCAGCGCCGCAAGGTGCGCCGTCCCGTGATAAATTCGCTGATGTTTTTCCGCGCTGCCGAGGAGCGTGCCGTAGCGGTGCAGCGTCAGCTCACCGACCGCGCCATCCTCTACACCCGCCATTGCGATGACGGCAGACGCAAGCCTTATGCCATCCCCGATCGGGAGATGAACGTGTTTATGCTTGTCGCCTCATCGGGAGAGACCGGGCTGGAATACTTTGGCGATGAAGACCGCAAGTTTGCGGAAGGACAGCGCGTGCGCGTCACCGACGGCCCCTTCCGTGGCGCCGAAGGCAGCATCCAGCGCATCCATGGCGACCGCCGCCTCCTCGTCAGCATCCGCGGCATCTGCGCCGTCGCCACAACCTATATCCCAAAAGCATTTTTAGAAGAAATAAATTAAAATTATGAGTAGATTAAAATCGTATTTAGCAAACAGAGTTGCAAATATATCCCAGCCAATGTTTTTTAGAATAGCTTATTTTCATAATCGTGGGCATTTTTTGAATTTGAAAAAGCCTAAAGACATTTCGGAAATATGGATAAAAAAATTGCTTGATGGAGAATTTAATTCGATTTCATATTTGGCGGATAAATATGCTGTAAGGTCTTTTGTCGAAGAAAAAGGATATTCTAAAATATTGGTACCATTATTGGGGTGCTGGGATGATTCTAAGGATATCAATTTCGATTCATTGCCAGATAAATTCGCTCTCAAAATGAATTTTGGGTCAGGTATGAATATAATTTGTATGGACAAGACTGCTATTGATGAGGATAATATTAGAAAGCAGTTGAATGTGTGGATGAAAGTATCTTCTTATGCACATAGCGAGCGGCATTATGATTTAATACCACATAAAATTATATGCGAGTCGTTTATTGATGATGGGAATGGCGGATTTCCAATTGATTATAAATTTATGTGCCTAAAAGGCAAGCCTTTTTGTGTGTTGGCATGTGGGCATAGAGAATCGGGGCATGCGGAGTATTTGCCATATTCGTTAAATTGGAAGCCGTTGTTTGAGTATACAAAAACAGGACATAAGTGTCGTGTTATAGAAAAGCCGAAACATTTTTCTGAAATGCTTGAGATTGCGTCTGCTTTGTCTGCAGACATAGATTTGGTAAGAGTGGATTTATACGATACTCCACAAAAAATAATTTTTGGAGAAATGACATTGACACCAGCTGGATGTATTTTCCATAATTGGTCGCAGAAAGCGTTGGATGATATGGGTGATTTTTATAGGAAGCAATTGTTGCGGTGATTGAAACAAGATTAAAAGAATTTGTGATTAATATTAAAACGAGTCGGTTGTTTAAAGACTCGTTTTGGGCGGTCTTTGGGAATGGCTTAGGCTATGTTTTATTATTAGCGGCCGGTATGGTTGTTGCCAATTTCCTTGGAAAAGATGTGTATGGTGAATATGGTGTTGTTAAAACGACAATGGTATATATGGCGTCTTTTGCTGCATTGGGATTAGGTTTTACATCTACAAAATATGTGGCTCAATATATATCTGAAGACAAAAGTCAAATTAATTCAATAATTAAGTCAACAACACTGATTGCCTTCGTTTCAAGCTCAACAATGGCAATAACATTGATGTTGGTGGCCGGTGAGTTGTCGAATTTTTTAGGGGAACCACAACTGATAGGACCATTTAGATATTTGGCTCTGATTATTGTTCTTAAGGCGTTGTCAACGGCTGGAATTGGAATCCTTTCTGGTTTCGGCTCATTTAAAGATATCGGCAAATGCAATGTGGTGAGTGGATTAATTATGTTTGTTGCTGCTGTCCCACTTACCTATTGGGGAGGACTTAATGGCGCATTGTTTGCCCTGACAGGATCACAACTGATATTGTTGTTGCAGATTTACTACTATATACATCGAGAAAAAAAGCATTTACCACAGCAAAAATACGGTAGTAAGACAAAAGAATTATTGCTTTTTTCAGTTCCTGTTGCATTGCAGGAAAGTTCATATACGATTTGTAATTGGGGCGCTATTATGTTGTTGTCAAAATATTCGTCAGTAGGAGAAGTGGGTATTTATACAATAGCTGCCCAATGGAATTCAATTGTATTATTTATACCGAGTGCGTTGTCAAATGTTGTATTATCTCATTTAGCCAACACAAGAAGGAATAAGGAAAAACACAATAAAACAATGAAGACTATGATACTGGTAAATTTGGCTTGTACATTATTCCCATTCTTAATAGTTTGTTTGTTTTCAAGTCATATTGCCTCATTATACGGTGAGTCGTTTGTAGGTTTGCCGAAAGTTTTGCAGTTATTCGTATTTTCTGCAATAATATCAAGTTGTACGAATGTTTTGAATTCGGAACTTTTGTCGATAGGAAAGAACTGGCTATTGTTTGCACTACGATTTGGTAGGGACGTCATAATCATTGGACTGGTGTATGCGTTTCTAACAAATTGTGGTGGAATAAATGGAGCTTATACATATGTGCTGATATATATAGTAATGATGTTTCTGTATTTTATTGCATTGATATTTTGCAGATGTAAAATTGGGTGGCAGAAATAATGATATTTTTTATAATTGTTGCGTTTTGTTGTAGTATAGTAAGTCAATTACCATTTGTCTTAGCTTCTGGAATGGATGGGGGGCTCAAATTGATATGGGTCTTGCTATTTCCAATACTGCTGCTAAAAAATGGTCATAAAATGTTTGACAGGAATATTGTTAATTTATGGGTAATATTTGGAGCATTTAACATATTCATATTTGTGTGTCAGATTATGAATGTTGGTATTGATTATTATGAGTTTGGAGGCGATGCGTACAATATATTTATTTCATTTCTAATATTGACTGTTTCATATGGATTGGCTTTAAATGTTGATATAAAAAAATATATACCAATAATAGTCTTTTCTATAGTATTGTTCTCTTTTATCTTGTCATATTATATATATGTAGATTATATTGCCAAATCAAATATCACAGACATTGAATATGCTTATTCGGCTAAAAATTCATCGGGACAGATTCTTTTAGGAGGAGTTCTGATTGGCACTATTTTATGGATGCCTAATAAATATTGGCTGAAATTGCCTTATGTGGCAATGATGTTGTTTACAATTCTTGTTATGTTTATGCTCAAATCAAGAGCGACATTGGTTGGGTTTGCATTTGTCGTTTTATATTTGATTGTTAAATCAAAGAAGAAATCGTTAAAAGTCGCATTGGTATTAAGTGTCTCGGTTTTAATATTAGTGATAGTATTAAATCAAACAGCATATAATGTAATAGTAAATAGTATTATATATGGTGGCCGAGATGGGTATGATATGGATAGCGTATCATCGGGTCGCCTAACATTCATTCATTATGCATTAATGAAAATAAATGATTCTCCAATCATCGGAAATGGAACGTATTATGTTGATTGTATGCCAATTAATGTAATAGTTCAGTATGGCTTTTTAGGAGGAATTTTTATAGCATCAATGTTATTAATGTTGTATAGACATGTAAAAAAGATGTTGGTTAATGGAGAATTGGGGATAGTCGTTTATTTGCTATTTATGGTTTATATGATTAATTCATTATTTGAGGCATATACACCTTTTGGCCCTGGCATGAAGTGCTTTGAATTATGGGCATTCTTAGGAATTGCATTGGCGGAGCAAAAACGAAATTGTGAAAACTTGGCTTTGCGTTGACAATAGGGGCTTGCTTGATGATAAAATATAAAATGTTGAATTCAAAAAATAGATAGTTATGAATATAGCAATAGTAGGTACAGGATATGTCGGGTTGGTTTCAGGGGCATGTTTCGCTGAAATGGGAATCAATGTTACATGTGTTGACATTGATCGTGAAAAAATAAAAAGACTTTTGTCAGGAGATATCCCAATTTATGAGCCGGGTCTTGATGATTTGGTAAAACGAAATGTTGCAGCAGGGCGTTTGCATTTCACAACTGATTTGACAGCATGTTTGGATGATGTGGAGGTGGTATTTTCTGCGGTAGGAACGCCTCCAGATGAAGATGGTTCGGCAGACTTAAAATATGTATTGTCTGTGGCTAAGACATTTGGTCAGAACATTAAGAAATATACAATTCTTGTGACAAAATCGACTGTTCCGGTTGGAACATCAAGAAAAGTAAAGGCAGCTATTCAAGAAGAACTTGTCAAGAGAGGAGAGAATATTGATTTTGAAGTTGCATCGAATCCAGAATTTTTGAAAGAGGGAGCTGCAATAAAAGATTTCATGAGTCCAGATAGAGTTGTTGTTGGTGTTGAGAGCGAACGTGCGAAAAAAGTGATGACAAGGTTATATCGCCCATTCTTGACCAACAATTTCAGAGTATATTTTATGGATATTCCATCGGCAGAGATGACAAAATATGCTGCAAATGCAATGTTAGCAACTAGAATATCGTTTATGAACGATATCGCCAATTTGTGTGACCTTGTAGGAGCTAATGTTGATATGGTAAGAAAGGGAATCGGAACAGATGCCAGAATTGGAAATAAATTTTTGTATTCAGGATGTGGTTATGGAGGTTCTTGTTTTCCTAAAGATGTTAAAGCGTTGGCCCGTACAGGAAGAGAGTATGGATATGTTATGGGGGTAATAGAGGCGGTTGAAGCGACAAATGAGTGTCAAAAAGAAATTGTTGTGAAGAAATTAAAGCAGGAATTGGGAAATCTTGCTGGTAAAACAATCGCTTTGTGGGGATTGGCATTTAAACCAGAAACAGATGATATGAGAGAGGCGCCAGCATTGGTGATAATTGAGAAGTTGATTGAAGCAGGAGCAAAAGTTAAGGTGTATGATCCTGTCGCCATGCAGGAATGTAAGCGACGCATAGGTGATTGTGTGACATATTGTAGAGATATGTATGAGGCTGTTATTGATGCGGATGCATTGGCGTTAATAACTGAATGGAAGTTGTTCAGAATGCCTTCGTGGGCAATTATAAAGAAGGCAATGAAACGACCTATTGTCATTGATGGCCGGAACATTTACGATAAAGAAGATGTTGAATCAGAAGGCTTTATATATAAGGCAATTGGAAAGTGAAATTTTTAATGTTGAAAAGATAGTATGAGCAGGCAAAGGGTGTTGATGGTTTTTCCATATGCTCCATCTTATCGAGAACCGATATATGAGTTAATGGACAAAGAGTTTGACTGTAAATTCTGTTTCTGTAAGCAAACCTACATAAAACTTAAGTATATGGATTACGGCTTGCTTAGAGATTGTGACCAAAACTTGGAAGAGGTCGTATTATATAGAGACTGGATATATTTTAGGCATCTCTCTAAGATTGATTTGAATCGATATGATGTAGTTATATTGCCTGGTACTATAAGAAACTTCTCTGTTTGGAGTCTGATGCTGAAAATAAAGATGTTCTATCCTAAAATTAGAACAATGATTTGGACGCATGGTGCATATGGAAAGGAATCAAGGATTCAGTATTTGATTAAAAAACTATTCTTTAGTTTGCCTGATAATATACTTCTATATGGGAATTATGCGAAAAGCATTATAAAAGAGCATAAATTAGCGAAAGATAGTAAGCTGACAGTTGTTTATAATTCTTTGGATTATGAAACGCAGAAAAAATTCCGAAACGAAAAAAACGAAAATTTGTTTTTAGATCATTTTGGAAACAACGAAAAAAACGAAAAAAACTTAGTGTTTATAGGCCGATTGACTCCGGTAAAGAAATTGGACATTGTTGTTCGTGCAATTGAATTGTTGAAAAGGAGAAATTTGTATTTTAATTTGACATTTATAGGAGATGGCAGCGAACGTCAAAGAATTGTAGATTTGGCAAAATCGTTAGGTGTGGAAAATCAAGTCTGGATGTATGGCGAAACTTTTGATGAGGCAGAAATTTCGAAATTGCTTAATCATGCAGACTTATGTGTTTCTCCTGGAAATGTTGGACTAACGGCAATGCATGCGCTTGCATATGGAGTTCCAGTGGCAACGCACAATGACTTTAAAAATCAAATGCCTGAATTTGAAGCTATAACACCTGGTAAAACTGGTTTTTTCTTTAAGGAAAACTCTGTTGATGATTTGGCAGATTCAATAGCAGACTGGTTTTCTGAAAAGCAAAATAGAGAAAGCGTAAGAAATGCTTGTATTTCGGAAATTGAGGCAAGGTATAATCCTAAAACACAGTTGGAAATATTAAAAGATGTGATAAATAATCATTGAGATGCCGAATGTAATAAGAAGAGTCCTTTGTAAATTATTGCATTTATATTTTGAAACAAATGCAAAATGTAAAAGAAGCAAAGGGGTAGTGTTAATGCTCCATGATGTAGGTGGAAATGGTGGTGAATTTGATGTTTCTGACGAAGCTTTTAGCGAATTGTTGGAAAAGTTGGGAAGAAAGAATTTGGTCCGTTTGGAGAACTGGAAGAAAGAAGATGAATTTATAGCATTGACAATTGACGATGTCCCGGAAACATTTTATAAAAATGCATATCCATTGCTTGTGTCTTATGGGTATCCATTTACAATATTTGTCTCGGTCTCGCTGTTAAATACACCTGGTTATATCACAACCGCACAATTAAAAGAAATGTCGGAGAGCCCATTTTGTACAGTAGGTTCACATGGCGTAAGTCATACGTTTTTTGCTGAGATGAAAGAAGAAGAGGCTCTTGCAGATTTAGAAAAGTCAAAAAGTCAATTGGAATCATTAATCGGTAAAAAAGTTGAGTTGTATGCATTCCCGTATGGCTCTTATTATGCATGTGGATTTAAAAACAAGCATTTGGTGGCAAAAGTTTATAAATATGGTTTTGGCACAGTGGCTTGCCCAATAACAAATCCGATGTTGTTAAGTAAATATTTTCTACCAAGGATTAATGTATCAGAAAAATTTTTAAGAAAATTAAAATAGCACTGTTATGCGGACTCCGAGAATATCAGTAGTTGTACCTGTATTTAACGTTGAGAAATATATTGAGAAATCTATATTGTCAATAATCAGACAATCATATAAAAATTTTGAATTGATTGTTGTAGATGATGGTAGTCAGGATAAAAGTATTGATGTAGCAGAAGCTTTGCTGCAAAAATCAGATTTGGATTATAGAATTGTACATAAGAAGAATGGGGGGCTGGGTGATGCCCGTAATTATGGGTTTGACAGGTGTGATGGCGATTGGATTATATATGTAGATAGCGACGATGTGATTCAGCCGGATACGTTGTCTTTAATGGTGGAATGTATTAAAAAGAGTCCATCGGTACAATTAGTGTTCTCTGACTTCCAAAATGTATGTGTCGGAGAAGAATTTCGGGAAGGAGGGAATTTGGACTGTTTTACTGAATATGATAGAAATGAAATTCAGAAGCTTTTCTTGGACAGGAAGAAAATCATACTTGCTCCAGGAACGCTGTATAATGTAGACTGGTGCAAGAAGCAAAACTTGCGATTTGAGAAAGTTCCATATTCAGAAGACCAATTGTTTATGTGGAAAGCGCTATTGATGTGCGATAAAGTGGGGTATGTCGGAAAAAAATTATATAATTATCTGCAACGTCCAATGTCTATAATGTCTGGCACAAAAGCAGATAAAATATTAGACGCATATCCCTATTTTGTTGATTTGGATCGAATATATAATCAAAGCTCAAAATCAATTAAACTGACAAAGAAATATCTTTTGTCAAGATGGGTTTTGGGCATATTGAATTCTGGGTCAAGATTGTCAACTTTTCCAGAATATCAGAATATTTGTGAAACGTTTGAGGCAAAAAAACATTGCAAGAATCTATTGAATTATCCGTCAATAAAAATAAAAATCCTTTCGGCTTTATTTTTATTGTCAAACAAAGCTTACTATAAGTTGATGAGGAAACATTAATCCAAATAATTGGTTGCAAATTTCCTTCAACAAGGATGACCGCTATGCCGACTATGTGCGGCTGTATGATCGGGTGTGCCGGTGAAGAACACATATCGCTGCGTTGTGGCGAATATGGAAATGATAGAATTCAACAAGGACTTATTGGAAGAACTGCTGGCTGCGGCTCGGAGGAATCCGAGGTTGCGGCAGGGCATGGATATGCGTACGTCGGAGGCTGACAGCAGCCAGCGTATGCTTAACGCTTTGCTGCCGGGAACGGTGGTGGCTGTGCATCGCCATCCCCGGTCGGCGGAGACGGTGGTGTGCCTTCGCGGAAGGATGGACGAGGTGATTTTAGAGGAGCGTGACGGGCGGCTTGTGGAGACGGAGCGCATACGGCTTTGTCCGGAGGAAGGGTGCTATGGCTGCCAGGTGCCGCCGGGTGCGTGGCACACGGTTGAGGTGGTTGAGCCGTCGGTGATACTTGAGGCTAAAGACGGTGCCTATGGAGCTGACGGCAGTGAAATGTGGAACGAAAAACAATAAAAACAACATACACGATATGAGCATTTTTGCAGGAAAGACATTGATGATAACGGGCGGAACGGGCTCGTTTGGCAATGCTGTGTTAAACAGATTTTTACGTACTGACATCGGCGAAATCCGCATTTTTTCGCGCGATGAGAAGAAACAGGATGATATGCGCCATGAGTATCAGGTGAAATATCCGGATGTGGCGCATAAGATAAAGTTTTTTATCGGGGATGTGCGCGACCTTCAGTCGTGTCGCAATGCGATGCCTGGCGTTGACTATATCTTCCATGCGGCGGCGCTTAAGCAGGTGCCGAGCTGCGAGTTTTTCCCGATGGAGGCGGTTAAGACCAATGTGATCGGTACAGACAATGTGCTTACGGCAGCCATCGAGGCCGGCGTCGGCGCAGTAATCTGCCTGTCGACCGACAAGGCTGCCTATCCAATCAATGCGATGGGTACGACGAAGGCCGTGGAGGAGAAGATTGCCGTGGCCAAGAGCTGTTATTCGGGCAAGACCAAGATTTGCTGTACGCGTTATGGCAATGTGATGTGTTCGCGCGGTTCGGTGATTCCGTTGTGGATTGACCAGATACGCAACGGCAATCCGATTACGATTACGGAGCCGAGGATGACGCGTTTTATTATGTCGCTTGAGGAGGCGGTAGACTTGGTGCTGTTTGCATTTGAGCACGGGCATAATGGCGACATTCTCGTGCAGAAAGCTCCGGCGTGTACCATACAGACGCAGGCAGAGGCTGTGTGTGAGCTGTTTGGCGGCAAGAAGGAGGAAATCAAGGTAATCGGTATTCGCCATGGAGAGAAGATGTATGAAACGTTGCTGACCAACGAGGAGTGTGCCAAAGCGGAGGATATGGGCAATTTCTATCGTGTGCCTGCCGACAACCGCTCGCTCAACTACGACAAGTTTTTCACAGAGGGCGACCAGAAACGTTGCGATTTGACGGAATTCAATTCCAACAACACTCGACGTCTTGATCTTGAGGAGACGAAGGCAAAGATTGCGGCGCTTGAGTATATCCAGAATGAACTGAAGGGTATTGAAAATATAGCGAAATGAAAATCTTGGTGACAGGCGCGAAGGGTTTTGTCGGTAGAAACCTGTGTGCGCAGCTTAAGAATATCCGCGACGGAAAGGCGTGTTGCTATGGCAACGTGACGGTCGACGAGGTTATGGAATATGATCTTGACACCGACCCCGGGTTGCTTGACGAGTGGTGTGGCAGAGCCGACTTCGTTTTTAACCTGGCTGGAGTGAACCGGCCAAAAGACCAGGCGGAGTTTATGCAAGGCAATTTCGGGTTTGCCTCTACGCTGCTCGACATGTTGAAGCGTTGCGGCAACACTTGTCCGGTGATGCTCTCTTCGAGCATCCAGGCAACGTTGATTGGACGCTATGGCGAGTCGGACTACGGGAAGAGTAAACTGGCAGGAGAAAATCTGTTTTTCGACTACGGCAAAGAAACTGGGGCCAAAGTGCTTGTCTACCGTTTCCCTAATTTGTTCGGCAAATGGTGTCGTCCGAACTATAATTCTGCAGTTGCGACATTCTGCAACAACATTGCCAATGATTTGCCGATACAGGTGAACGACCGCTCGACCCAATTGGAATTGCTATATGTCGACGATCTTGTGGATGAGATGATTGCAGCATTGCGTGGCGAGGAGCATCATTGCGAGTTTGACGGAGTGAATACCGTGCTCTGCAAGGATGGTGCATATTGCGCCGTGCCAGTGAGCCATCGTGCCACTCTTGGCGAAATAGTGGATTTGCTTGAATCGTTCCATTCACAGCCACAAACGTTGATGATGCCAGAGATTGCTGAAGGCTCGTTTGCAAAAAAATTATACAGCACCTATCTTTCGTATCTGCCCAAAGAAAAGGTAGCTTTCCCATTGAAAATGAATGTTGACGACCGCGGTAGTTTCACGGAATTACTTAAGACGGCAGATTGCGGTCAGTTCTCGGTAAACATTTCCAAGCCTGGCATCACCAAGGGGCAACATTGGCACAATACGAAGTGGGAATTCTTCATCGTAGTCAGCGGACGTGCGTTGATTGAGGAGCGTCGCATTGGCTCGGACGATGTGTTGCGTTTTGAGGTGAGCGGAGATAAGATAGAAGCTGTGCATATGTTGCCAGGCTACACGCACAATATCATCAATCTGTCGGAAACCGACGACTTGGTGACATTGATGTGGGCAAACGAACGGTTTAATCCAGAAAAACCAGATACATATTTTGAAAAAGTATAGAAACAATGAAACTCGATTATAGTGACATACATTTTGCTGACGACGGTCGATTGAAGCTGGTCATCATCGTGGGCACGCGACCGGAAATCATCCGTCTGGCAGCAGTAATCAACAAATGCCGTAAATATTTTGATTGTATACTTGCCCATACAGGACAGAACTATGACTACAATCTTAATGGCGTGTTTTTCCACGACTTGAAACTGAAGGACCCCGAGGTCTATATGGATGCGGTAGGCGATGATTTGGGCGCAACTGTCGGCAACATAATCAATTGCTCGTATAAGTTGTTGTCGCAGGTTAAGCCAGATGCGATGCTTGTGCTTGGCGACACCAATTCGTGTCTGTCGGTGATACCGGCAAAGCGTTTGCACATTCCTATATTCCACATGGAGGCAGGCAATCGATGCTTTGATGAGTGCCTTCCGGAAGAAACCAATCGGAGGATAGTCGACATTATTTCCGATGTGAATATGTGCTACAGCGAGCATGCCCGTCGCTATTTGAATGCTTCAGGTGTGGCAAAAGAGCGTACTTACGTTACTGGATCGCCGATGGCGGAGGTGCTTCATCAAAATTTGGCAGAAATAGAAGCATCTGACGTACATGCGCGTCTTGGCTTGGAAAAGGGCAAATATATATTACTTTCTGCCCATCGTGAGGAGAATATCGACACGGAAAAGAATTTCAAATCTTTGTTTACTGCAATTAATGCAATGGCAGAGAAATACGATATGCCGATACTTTATTCTTGTCATCCTCGCAGCCGCAAGCGATTGGAGCAGAGCGGATTTAAGCTTGATGGACGTGTGATACAGCATGAACCGCTTGGCTTTCATGATTACAACTGCTTGCAGATGAACGCATTTGCGGTTGTCTCGGATTCTGGAACATTGCCGGAGGAAAGTTCGTTTTTCACATCTGTCGGACATCCGTTCCCGGCAGTGTGTATACGCACGTCGACAGAACGCCCAGAGGCAATGGATAAAGGCTGCTTTATCCTTGCCGGCATTGATGAGTGTTCGCTGCTCCAAGCCGTAGATACAGCCGTGGAGATGAACATTAACGGTGACAATGGTATCCCTGTGCCAAATTATACGGATGAAAATGTGTCGACCAAAGTGGTTAAGCTTGTCCAGAGCTACACTGGAGTCGTGAATAAAATGGTTTGGAGAAAATAAAAGTCTTATAGATGAGAATCCTGCTTGTCACACAATACTTCTATCCCGAGCAGTTTAAAAGTAACGATTTAGCTTTTGAACTGCAAAAGCGAGGACATCAAGTGACAGTCCTGACAGGTCTGCCGAATTATCCTGGTGGAAAATTTTACAAGGGATATGGCGTGTTCAAAAAACGGAGAGAAACGGTAGAAGGAGTGGACGTGATAAGGACACTTGTTGTGCCTCGAGGCAATGGATCTGGTGCCCGATTGGCGATAAACTATCTTAGTTGGGCTTTTTTTGCGTCATTACGGGCATTGACGTTGTCTTTCCAGAAGCGTTTTGACGCTATAATCGTTCATGAAACATCTCCAATCACACAAGGTTATCCAGCACTATTGGTAAGAAAAATACAGAGAATCCCAATCTATTTTTGGGTATTGGACTTGTGGCCTGAAAGTTTGCAATCGGCAGGAAATATTAATAATGAGTTTGTCTTGAATATATTTAAACGCGAGACAAAAAGGATGTATGAACATTCGCATAAGATATTGGTCAGCTCTAAAGGTTTTATAAAATCAATTCTAGAGAAGGGAGAATACTTGGACAAGTTGGAGTATTTTCCTAATTGGGCAGAAGACCTTTTTGAGAATGCTGAAATAAAGCCTATCCCGGATTTGAAAGCAGGGTTCAAAGTGATGTTTGCAGGTAATATCGGAGAAGCGCAGGACTTTGAGCACGTGATGCAGGCGGCGTTATTGTTGAAAAAGGAAAAGAATATACAATTCATTTTCATCGGGGATGGTCGTAGGAAGGAATGGGTTGATTCATTTATTGAAAAGCATCAGTTGTCAGACACAGTAAGCGCTCTTGGCCGCTTCCCAATAGACTTGATGCCGTCGTTTTTTAAGCAGGCGGATGTTATGTTGCTGGCATTAAAAGACGATTATATATTCAGTCTTACCGCTCCAGCAAAGTTGCAGGCGTATATGGCTGCGGCAAAACCGGTGGTGGCAATGATTGACGGAGAGGCTCGGAATCTTATTGCAGACAGCAACTGTGGCGTTTCCTCACCGGCAAAGGATTATCAAGGCTTGGCAGAAAATATTTTGAAGCTCAGTAAAATGAACGGCGATGATTTGCGGGCCTATGGCGAGAATGGATGGAATTATTATCGCAAATATTTCACCAAAGAAAAATGCATAGACAATCTTTGCGCTATGCTTGCAGATGGCAATAGCAATTGAAACATATCTGAGGCGAGTCGCAACGACGGGTTGTGGCGTAGAAGAGCTTGGCGCGGCGGTAAGAATCTGCAAGGCGGGGTGGAGTGCGCAACTCGATGGGACGCCATTGCTTGATGGAGTGGATTTTGTGAAAACAGGGAATCTGTTGTTCGCGAGAATCCGTGCGATGCTTGCTACGGAGAATGATGCTGCGGCAAAATGTCGGTTGTTGGCACTTATGCATGATGAAATGACTGGTGTTGGCACGGAGTGGTCGTCAAGGAAGGATGACGTGTTTGTCAATGCGTTTCTGACGGAAGCTGACGGCTGCTGGCGTGAGGCGTGCCGCGAAGACGGATTGCTGAGGGCGTTGTTGTGCCGTGTATCTGCATATTATTTGTATTGTCAGGAAGAGGATACTAATTTGTCGGTGCGAGGATTTGTCGACTCATGTATTGACGGATGGCGGAATTCTCTGACTGAAAATCTATGGGACGGCGCACCTGTTTCGTTGACTCTTGAGCGGCTTGCCGCAATGCAGTCGGCCGCGCAAACGGATGCTGATGTGGAATTGATGACACTTGTGGACGAGGCGTTGGAAAAATGTTGCGAAGTTGTCATGTCAGGACACTGTGGCTTGAATGACCTTGCGTGTCTTTATGATATGCTGACGGTCGGCGGGCATTATGATAAAGCGTATCATTGTTTGGGCTTGAAGCCAATGACAAGGTCAGATAGTGATGGCTGGTTTGTGCGTCAATCGATGATTTTTGCATCTGAATGTCGTCGTGCGGTCAGTTTGTCGGCGGTATAATTTCGGAGTTGATTAGTTTTTTGTACTTTTGTGATGTTTAACGAAAAAACAGAAACATAAGATATGAAGACAAAAGACGAACTTATTGACGAATTGCTTGATTTGGCGTTTGCCGAGGATATCGGTGACGGAGACCACACAACGCTTTGCTGCATTCCTGCCGACGAGATGGGCAAGCAGCATTTGCTCGTAAAAGAGGAAGGCATTCTTGCAGGAGTGGAGATTGCCAAGAAGGTGTTCCATAAATTTGATCCAGAGCTGAAGATGACTGTGTTTATCAACGACGGAGCGCATGTGAAGCCCGGAGATGTGGCTTTCGTGGTGGAAGGTAGAGTGCGTTCGTTGCTTCAAACGGAGCGTCTGATGCTTAACATCATGCAGCGTATGAGCGGCATTGCTACTATGACGGCAAAATATATGGATCGATTGAAGGGCTTGAAAACAAAAGTGCTTGACACCCGCAAGACGACTCCAGGAATGCGTATGCTTGAGAAGGAGGCTGTGAAGATTGGCGGCGGAATGAATCACCGTATAGGCTTGTTTGATATGATTCTGTTGAAAGACAACCATATAGACTTTGCCGGCGGTATTGCAAATGCCATCAATAAAGCGAATGAATACATTAAAGCCAACCATAAGGATGGCATGAAAATTGAAATCGAAGTGCGCAACTTTGATGAGCTTGATGAGGCGCTTGCCACAGGTCACGTTGACCGCATAATGCTTGACAATTTCACTCCGGAAAATACGAAGAAGGCTGTCGACATTGTGGCTGGACGATGTGAATTGGAGTCATCGGGCGGCATTACATTCGACACGCTCCGTGACTATGGCGAATGCGGAGTCGACTATATCTCTGTCGGAGCTTTGACTCATTCTGTCAAAGGTTTGGATATGAGTTTTAAAGCCTGCTAATTCTGCTTTACAGAAAGCATATCGGAAATATGAAAGCCTGCAAAATCAGAGATGGTTTTGTGGGCTTTCCCTTTTATTGCATCTAATGGCAGAGTGGTGGCAAGCCCGATAACGGTTGCTCCAGCAGTTTTTCCTGATTCGATGCCCGACAATGAGTCCTCAAAAACGAAACAGTTTTCCGGATTGACGCCAATGGCTTTTGCGCCAAGGAGATACGGCTGTGGGTGCGGTTTGGAGAATGTTACCAGATCGCTTGTTATTACGGCTTTGAATTTGTCGCGGAATCCAGGATTCTGGCGATAGAGATTTTCCATTTTTTGCAATGAACTGCTCGTCACGATGGCGCATTCAATGCCTGCTTCGTTAAGTTCGCCGACAAACCTCATGGCTTCGATAAAAGGAGTATAGCGCATATCCTTTTCGAAGCAGGAGATCATATCCAGTATTTGCTGCTGGATATTTTTGTCTGGAAAATATGTGCCGAGGATTTTGGGCAGTGTTGAACCCTTTATTATGTGAGCAAAGTCGGGCACATTTGTTGGAAACACCTTGTCAACATCTTCCCAAAATTCAGTATATATGCTTTCGCTGTCAATCAGAACTCCGTCAAGATCGAATAATACGCCAGTTTTCATTGTGTAAATAAGTTTTAGACTGCAAAGGTAGGAACTTTTGTGATGAATTTGCAAAATAATTTTGTGGAATGGGGAAATGTGAGTAATTTCGGTTGAATTTTTAGAATATGACAAAAGAATTTCAATTACGAGTGGATCCGCGTACGGCAGCCGACAATGAACGTGTAGCTGCATTTGTCGCCCGACAGGGGAATTTTGACCGTGGCAGGATAAAATTGTTGCAGATTTTGAAACGCTCAATCGATGCTCGTCAGCGTCGGGTAATGGTCAATTTGACGGTTAGATGCTTTATTGATGAACTCCCGGATAATATAAATCGCTATGAACCATATCGCTATGGCGATGTGAGCAATGCGCAGACAGTGGTGGTTGTAGGGGCCGGTCCTGGAGGCTTGTTTGCCGCACTCAGATTGATAGAGCTCGGCTTGCGTCCGGTGGTTCTTGAACGAGGCAAGAACGTTGACGACCGTCGCCGTGACTTGGCTCGCATATCGAGAGAAAACATTGTTGACGAGAACTCGAATTATAGTTTTGGAGAAGGTGGCGCTGGTGCGTATTCAGACGGTAAGTTGTACACGCGAAGCAAAAAACGTGGTTCTGTAGACAGAATATTGCAGATATTCAATCAGTTCGGCGCATCTGAAAACATTCTTATAGACGCTCATCCACATATCGGATCAGACAAACTTCCGGCTGTCATCAAGGCAATGCGGCAGCAGATTTTGAAAAGTGGCGGAGATGTGCGCTTCTCAACACGTGTGACAGGATTGAAGATGGACGGAATGTCGGTTGTTGGCGCCGTTTGCGAGGATGGCTTGGAATTTGACGGCCCTGTCATTCTTGCCACTGGTCATTCTGCGCGAGATGTCTATAGGATGCTTGGCGGTCTGAATATAGAAATAGAGGCAAAAGGCATCGCGGTAGGAGTGCGTTTGGAGCATCCTCAAAAGCTTATAGACCAGATACAATATCATTCATCTGAAGGCCGTGGCGAATGGCTTCCTGCTGCTGAGTATAGTTTTGTGACTCAAGTTGACGGTCGCGGCGTTTACTCGTTTTGTATGTGTCCGGGCGGAATCATCGTGCCGGCAGCAAGTGGACCGAATCAACTTGTTGTTAATGGAATGTCGCCGTCAAATCGAGGATCACGATGGGCAAATTCAGGCATGGTAGTTGAAATCCGACCAGAGGATGTGGATGAAGAATATGCGAAATATGGCAACTTGAAGATGATGGCTTTCCAAGAGGACTTGGAAAGACTTTGCTATGAACAGGCGGGAAAGACGCAAAATGCCGGGGCGCAGCGTATGCGCGACTTTGTAGAAGGTAGGGCATCGGTCGATTTGCCCCGCACATCGTATGCTCCAGGCATTCACCCGTCGCGTCTTGACAAATGGTTGCCGGAGCAGATTGGCAAACGTTTGCAGCAAGGATTCCGAAAATTTGGAAGTTTTGCGCGAGGGTTTCTTACCAATGAGGCGATATTGATTGGTGTTGAGTCACGCACATCCTCACCAGTGCGTATCCCGCGTGACAGGGAAACAATGGTGCATATACGCATTGATGGACTTTATCCTTGTGGAGAGGGAGCCGGTTATGCCGGAGGCATTGTCTCTGCGGCGATGGACGGAGAAAAATGTGCGGAGGCAGTAGCGAAATTGTTGAATAATTAAGCACTATAGATATGGAGAATGGTGTAAAGGAGGATTTATATAAATATTTGCGTTCAGTCGGAGAACTAGATGAGCGTATGCCGGAGTGCCCTGATGTGGCTGACGCTTGGCGGAAAATAGCGGAGGCATATCTTCCGGATGGGATAAGAGAATTTAGTGGCTATCCGACGGTCTCGTTAGGATGGATGATGTTTCTGGGAATGGCGATGGCACAGTTCTGGGATGAGAATTGGACAGAATATGGGCAGAATACCAATATCTATGAGATGCTGAGGGACAAACGTGGATACGATAATATGGATGAATATATTCTTGAGGAGGTATTGCGTCTTGATGCTGAAAAGCGGCGGCAGACAAGCCAACTCGTAGGAGAGTGTGCGTCGCGGACTCTCGCTATATTGAGAAACTCAGACATAGAAGCTGGTACGGAGGACGCTTTCAGGGGCTATGTGGCGTGTTTGCGTCAAATGTATCTGTATGGTGCTGCTGTTCAGCTTAATCGGTTGGGATACCATATGACCTTAATGGGATAAAAAAATCCGCAGAATTCTGCGGATTTTTTTATGTTTCAATTACGATTATTTGATGATATCGTATTTTTTGAATACTTTCTGAATGCATTCAAGAGCTCTGTCGACTTGTTCGATTGTGTGTGTCGCCATAAGGCTGAAACGAATCAACGTGTCTTGCGACGGAACGGCCGGTGATACAACAGGGTTTACAAATATGCCATCTTCAAGAAGGTCGCGAGTTACTGCAAATGTCTTGTCGTTGTCGCGGATGAAGAGAGGAATGATAGGAGTAGAAGTGTGACCAATCTCACAACCGATGTTTCTGAATCCATCCAATGCATAGTTTGTAACCTTCCACAAGTGTTCGATTCTTTCAGGCTCGCTCTCCATAATATCGAGGGCTGCGTTTACAGCAGCTGTAGACGCTGGTGTGATGCTGGCGCTGAAGATGTAAGATCGCGAGTTGTGGCGGAGGTAGTTTGCAGTCACAGAGTCTGTCGCGATGAAGCCTCCAAGAGCGGCAAACGATTTGCTGAAAGTGCCCATAATCAAATCGACGTCTTTTGTCACACCGAAGTGGTCGCATGTGCCACGTCCTTGATTGCCAAACACGCCGATGCCATGTGCCTCGTCGACATAAACGGCGGCATTATATTTCTTTGCAAGTTCGCAAATCTTAGGCAGGTTTGCCACGTCGCCTTCCATAGAGAATACGCCGTCGGTAATAATTAATTTAACTTTGTCGGGATCGCACATTTGGAGCTTTTTCTCGAGGCTTTCCATGTCGTTGTGCTTATATTTAATCTTTTTCGACATAGAAAGACGGCATCCTTCAATGATTGAGGCATGGTCGAGTTCATCCCAAAGGATGTAGTCTTCACGACCAGTCAGACATGAAGCAACACCAAGGTTTACCTGAAAACCGGTAGAGTAAATAATGGCTTCGTCTTTTCCGACGAATTTAGCCAATCTATCTTCCAAGGCAATGTGGATGTCGAGGGTGCCATTAAGGAAACGAGAACCAGCGCATCCGGTTCCATATTTTTTTGTGGCGGCAACAGCGGCTTCAATTACTTTAGGATGGTTTGTAAGACCAAGGTAGCTGTTGGAGCCAAACATTAATACTTTTTTGCCGTTTATTAAGACTTCAGTGTCCTGCTCGCTTTCGATTTTGCGGAAGTATGGGTAAACACCTGCCGCTTTGGCTTTTTGGGGAGCGTCATATTTTGCCAATTTCGCCTGTAATAACTTCATAGTTTATGGGGTTAATTTTGTGATTTAGTATAAACTATCTATATGCTCTTTTACATATAGGCTGCAAATTTAGCGAATTTTTTCTGAAACATCTGAAATTCGAGCAAAAAAAATGCACAATGGCTCTTTTTTGCGCATTTTTCAAGCGATTTGCATTATCTTTGTATAACATAGGTTGCATCTCGGCATAACATTGTCAAGCAAGCTTGAATGTTCTGCGCTTGATTTGCACTATCTTTGTAAAAACAAAAATAAAAAATATGAGAAAACTACGGATATTAGTATCGTTTGCGTTTGTGATGATTGGTGTGCTGACTTTGTCGGCGCAGATGTTGAATCCATTGACGTGGAATGTGAGGCTGGAATCGAATGGCGGTTCTGATGCCGAATTGGTCGTGGAGGCAAAGATAGAACGTGGCTGGCATCTGTATGATATTAAATTGCCAAAAGATGGGCCTGTGCCTACGTCTATTGTTTGGGATAAAGATCGCCTTAGAAATGTTGAAATTGTCGGTGATTTGACTCCGAGTCGGAAGGCAGAGGAAAATGTTGATATGTTTTTTCATTTGATTCTGGGCACGTGGGAGAATTCGGTGACTTTCCATCAGAAAGTTAGGCTGGTCAACCCTAATGATTACAATATTGAGGGCGCGATTGTTGGGCAGGTCTGCAACGATGAAACGTGCCAACGTAAGAAACAAGAATTCAAATTTTTTAAAGAGTCGGCAGCCGTCGCTTTGCAGGACACTGTGCCTGTGATGGTGGCGGGGAATGTTGTTGCATCCGAGAAGTCGGGTGGATTGAAGATGTCTTCGAATTGGAATCCCGTTGTTGCGGTAGGTGCCCAGTCGGAAGGAAGCCAGTCAATGCTTCTTATTTTTTGGGGTGGATTGCTTGGCGGTCTGCTGGCTTTGCTGACACCGTGTGTGTGGCCGATGATTCCACTTACGGTCAGTTTCTTCCTCAAGCGCTCGTCAAATCGAAAAAAGGCGGTTGCCCAGGCTCTGGTTTACGGATTGTCGATTATTGTCATATATTTACTTTTGGGGCTCGTGATAACCGTTGCTTTCGGGCCAGGAACGCTCAATGAAATGGCGACAAGTGCATGGTTCAATGTGCTGTTCTTTATTTTGCTTGTGATATTTGCAATTTCATTTTTCGGCGTTTTTGAAATAACAATGCCGAGCGGGTTTACGAATGCCGTCAACAGCAAAGCGGGAAAGACGACGGGTCTTATAAGCGTATTCCTGATGGCATTTACTTTGGTGCTCGTTTCGTTTTCATGCACTGGTCCTATAATAGGCACACTGCTTGTCGAGGCGGTCACGCAGGGAAGCGTCGTCGGTCCGGCTGTAGGTATGCTCGGATTTGCAATTGCATTGGCAGTGCCGTTTTCTGTGTTCGCAATATTTCCATCGTGGTTGAAAGGCTTGCCGAAGTCGGGCGGATGGTTGAATACGATGAAGGTGATTCTTGGTTTTGTGGAGTTGGCATTGTCGTTGAAGTTCCTGTCTGTAGCAGATTTGGCATATGGTTGGCACATCTTGGATAGAGAGGTGTTCATAGCGTTGTGGGTAGCAATATTTGTGTGTCTTGGATTGTATCTGCTCCGAATCATCCGATTCTTCGGCGATTCCGACAAAACGCATATTGGTGCGCTGCGCTTGATGGCGGCGGTCGTTTCGCTTGCCTTCGCCGCATATCTGCTTCCGGGTCTTTGGGGCGCACCGCTGCGAAGCGTCAGTGCGTTCACTCCACCCTTGTCTACGCAGGATTTCAATCTTTATGAAGCCGGGAAGTTTGTTAAATACGATGACTTTGATGAAGGAATGGAGGCTGCGAAGAAAATGGAGAAACCGGTGTTCCTTGATTTTTCTGGATACGGATGTGTCAATTGCCGGAAGATGGAAGCCGCTGTCTTTGAGAATGCTAAGGTGAAGGACTTGATAGAACGTGAGTTTGTAATGATAACACTGATGACCGATGACAAGCAGGAACTTCCGAGCATGATAGAGCAGAAAATAAATGGAAAAGACGTTAAACTTCGAACATACGGCGATCTGTGGAGCTTCCTGCAGCAATATAAATTCGGGGCAAATTCCCAACCGTATTATGTCGTGTTGGACAATGAGGGAGGATTGCTCTCCGGACCATATTACTACGATGAGGACGTGTCTAAATTCGTGAAATTTTTGAAGGCTGGTGTGACTAAATATAACGTAAAAAATGAAGAAAGATAAGAACGAGATATTGAAGGCTTTTGGCGACCTGCTGGACGTGGTGGAAGAATTGCGTCAAAAGTGTCCGTGGGATAGAAAACAAACCAACGAGAGTCTGCGATGCAATACGATAGAAGAAGTCTATGAGTTGAGCGCGGCTTTGATGGCCGATGATGCCGACAACATCCGTAAAGAACTGGGAGATGTGCTGTTGCACGTGCTGTTTTACTCAATCATAGGAAAGGAGAAGAACCAGTTTGACATAGCGGATGTGTGTGATTCGCTGAGAGAGAAACTGATTTATCGGCATCCACATATCTATGGAAATATCCAGGCTGATTCTGCCAATGCTGTGATTCAGAATTGGGAGCAGTTGAAGTTAAAAGAAAAGGGAGGCAACAAGCGTGTGCTTGATGGCGTTCCGTCTGATTTGCCATCGCTCATAAAGGCTGAAAGGATTCAGGAGAAGGCAGCCAATTATGGATTTGACTGGGCGGACAGAAAAGATGTTTGGGCAAAAGTCAAAGAGGAAGTTCTCGAATTTGCAACAGAGCTGGAGTCAGGAACCGATGATCGCCGTACGGAAGAATTCGGCGATGTGCTGTTCAGTCTGGTCAATGCGGCACGTCTGTATAAAATCAACGTGGACAATGCTTTGGAACAAACAAACAGAAAGTTTACAAGACGTTTCAATTATATTGAAGACACCGCAAAAGAGCAAGGTGTGAACATGAAGGATATGACTATCGAGCAGATGGATAATCTGTGGAATGAGGCAAAAGAACAAGAAAAAGCAAAAGAATGATTGTCTGCATAACAGAGAAACCCAGCGTGGCAAAGGACATTGCGGCGATACTTGGCGCCACAGTGCGCCGTGATGGCTATTTTGAAGGCAACGGCTACAAAATAACGTGGACGTTTGGTCATCTTTGCTCGCTAAAGGAGCCTAACGACTATACAGAAAGATGGAAGTCGTGGAGTCTGGGGGCCTTGCCAATGCTGCCTCCGCGATTCGGAATCAAGTTGATTGCCGACCAAGGCATTGAGAAGCAGTTCAAGGTTATAGAAACGCTGTTTGGAGAAGCCGATGAAATCGTGAACTGTGGCGATGCCGGTCAAGAGGGCGAGCTTATACAACGATGGGTGATGCAAAAAGCTAATTGCAAGAAAGATGTAAAGAGATTGTGGATTTCATCGCTTACGGATGAGAGTATCCGTGAGGGATTTGGTCATTTGAGACCACAGTCGGATTTCGACAGGCTGTATATGGCGGGCTTGTCGCGTGCTATCGGCGACTGGATATTGGGAATGAATGCGACACGGTTGTTTACGTTGAAATATTCGCAAGGCAGAAATGTACTGTCGATAGGTCGTGTGCAAACACCGACATTGGCTTTGGTTGTGGCAAGGCAGAAAGAAATAGACAATTTTGTCCCAGAAGATTATTGGGAACTTAAAACGACGTATCGCAGCGTCGTTTTTCAGTCAACAAAAGGACGCTTCAGTACAGAATTATCCGCGCAGGAAGTCGCTGATGGAATCAGTGAAAACCCGTTTGTAATAAAGTCGTGTGTCACAAAGCGTGGCAGAGAGTCTGCACCAAGGTTGTTCGACCTTACATCCTTACAAGTGGAATGCGATAAGAAATATGGATACTCGGCTGACCAGACATTGAAGCTTATACAATCATTGTATGAGAAAAAGTTTACCACATACCCACGTGTGGATACAACATATCTGAGTGAGGACATATATCCGAAAGTGCCGGAGGTGCTTAGGGCAATGCGTCCGTATGCCAATCTGGCAGAGCCTTTATTGTCCAAGACTCTTCCGAAAACAAAGAAGGTGTTTGACAACTCTAAAGTCACCGACCACCATGCCATTATTCCGACCAATGTGCCACCGGCGCCAACTATGACAGTTGATGAGAAGCGGGTTTACGACATGGTAGCCCGTAGATTTCTTGCCGTGTTCTATCCAGATTGCGAGTTCGATCAAACGTCTGTTGTCGGAGAAGCCGGTGGAGTTGAGTTCAAAGCCAATGGAAAGCAGATTGTGTCGGATGGATGGCGGGCAGTCTATGGTAAGGCCGACAGCAACTTGAACAAGGATGATGAAGCCCAAGACGATGGCATATTGCCGGCTTTTGAGATAGGCGAGAGCGGACCCCACAGTCCGTCGGTTGTCAAGAAGACCACACAGCCACCTAAATTCTACACCGAGGGAACATTGCTGAGGGCGATGGAAACGGCTGGTAAATTGGTGGAAGACGAGGAGCTGCGCGATGCGATGAAGGAGAATGGCATAGGGCGCCCTTCCACAAGGGCGTCGATAATAGAAACTTTGTTCAAGCGTAAATACATTAAGAAAGAACGTAAAAGTGTGAAGGCAACAGAAGCTGGTATCGCTTTGATTGACACAATAAAGGTGGATTTGCTAAAATCGGCAAAGCTGACTGGAATCTGGGAAAACAGGTTGCGTAAAATAGAGAAAGGAGAGTATGAGGCGTCGGAATTTATCGCCGAATTAAAGCAACAGATTTCGCAGATTGTATATGATGTGCTTAGCGACAACAGCGGATATAAGATAGAAGTGGCGGATGTCTCTAAAAAGCAAAAAGAAGAAAAGCCAAAGCGCAAACCGGCGATACGCAAGTTCGAGCAAATTGCATGCCCGAAGTGTGAAAATGGACATGTGATAAAAGGACGTACGGCCTTCGGCTGTAGCGAATTCAGGAAAGGTTGCGATTTCAGGGTTGGCTTTGATGAGCTTAAGTCGGGCGAAGGCACGACCCTGTCGGCACTCAACAAGTATATTGAAAAAAAGTATAAAAAAGATGGCAAAATATAATGGCGCGGAACTGTTCCCAATTGTGGATGAAAAAGGAGATGTTATAGGTTCAGCCTCTCGAAAAGAATGTCATTCGGGAACGAAAAAGTTGCATCCTGTTGTCCATCTGCATGTCTTTGACTCGGAAGGACGTTTGTTCCTCCAAAAACGGTCGGAAAATAAGGATATACAGCCAGGCAAATGGGATACGTCCGTCGGTGGGCATATTGATTATGGAGAGACTGTCGGAGAAGCGTTGCAGAGGGAAACGTTTGAAGAACTTGGCTTTTGTGCAGACAACCCGGAGCTATTGTATAAATATGTCTTTGAAAGCGATGTGGAACGGGAATTGGTGCATACATTCCGATGCGTAGCGGAGCATAGTGACATTAAATTTGCCCCAGACGAAATAGAAGATGGACGATTCTTTCGTTTTGAGGAAATAGAAAGCCTTATTGCGAAAAGTCAGACGACTCCTAATTTTGTCATGGAGTTCAATATGTTGAAACAGCAAGCGTTTTTGAAAACAAAAGAATGATGTCGCTTGTTCTTTTTTTCAAATAAAAGATTGTGATGGAAAAAGGAATGATATTTCAGTATGTGATAATCGGCGTTGTCTTTGTATGCATCGTCGTTTATGTTGTGTGGAAAGTCAAGAATGGCGGCAAGACCGGAGGCTGCTCATGTTGCGATATTAAAGACTGCAAGTTGAAGCAGGCGAAAAAGAAAGAAGATTGTTGTAAATGTTGTGAAAACGACTGACTTTTTTTTGCTGAAATTTTCGTCATTCAAACTTTAATTATAATTTTGTGGAATTATTAAAACAACTATCTTAACAATCATATTATGAGTAAACCATATGTTGTAGGTATCGATGTCGGTGGAACAAACACCGTGTTCGGTATAGTGGACGCGCGAGGCAATGTTCTTGCAAGTGGATCGATAAAAACAGCCAAGCATGCAGCCATAGAAGATTATATTGACGAGTTGCATACAGAGTTGTCTAAATTAATAGAAGCCAACGATGCGGTTGACAAAATCGCAGGTATAGGAATCGGTGCTCCTAATGCCAATTATTTCACCGGCGTTATTGCCGATGGTGTGAATTTGCCGTGGCCAACTCCAATTCCATTGGCAGATTTGGTGTCAAATAAATTCGGTATCCCTGTTGCTATAACAAACGATGCAAATGCCGCTGCTATCGGCGAGATGACTTATGGCGTGGCTCGCGGTATGAAGGATTTCATCATGATTACATTGGGTACGGGAGTTGGTAGCGGTATTGTTGTCAATGGCCAGATGGTTTATGGTCACGACGGTTTTGCCGGTGAACTTGGTCACGTTATCATGAAGCGCAACAACGGACGTATTTGCGGATGCGGAAGAACAGGTTGCTTGGAAACTTATGCGTCTGCTACAGGTGTGGCACGTACTGCGCGTGAATTCTTGGAAGCAAGAGCAAACGAGCCATCGACACTCCGCTCGATGGATGTAGACTCAATCACATCAAAAGATGTCTATGATGCAGCCGTGGCCGGTGACAAATTGGCAAAGGATGTCTTTGACTTTACAGGAAACATTCTTGGTGAGGCTTTGGCAGACTTCATAACATTCTCAAGCCCGGAGGCTATCGTGCTTTTTGGAGGCCTTGCCAAATCTGGAGATTTGCTGATGCGTCCGCTTAAAGAATCAATGGACCGCAACACGATGACGGTGTTCAAAGGCAAGGTTAAATTGCTTCTTTCCGAATTGAAAGAAAGCGACGCAGCTGTGCTTGGAGCAAGTGCTTTGGGTTGGGAGGCAAAAGCTGCCGCAGACATTAAAAAATAATAGGAATGCAAATGACACAAAAAGCGGACTCTTGATGGTATAGAGCCCGCTTTTTGTGCTTTTTTGTCCGTGAAAAGGTTTGTGCTGTCTGCTAAAATTTATAACTTTGCGACAGATAAAAACCCATGCCTGAATGTGTGGGTTTCATCGTTGATGAATATAAATCATAAACAATATTTCTACTATGGGATATAAAATCATCGTCCTGGCCAAGCAAGTGCCAGACACTCGAAATGTAGGAAAAGATGCGATGAAGGAAGACGGAACAATCAATCGTGCGGCGTTGCCTGCGATTTTCAATCCGGAAGACCTTAATGCATTGGAACAAGCCCTGCAAATTAAAGAACAAAATCCAGACACAACAATTACGATTTTGACAATGGGACCTCCTCGTGCTGCTGAAATTATCAGAGAGGCCATTTTCAGAGGAGCTGACACAGGAATCGTATTGACCGACCGTGCATTTGCCGGTGCGGATACGCTCGCCACTTCGTATGCTCTTTCTGCTGCAATACGTAAGGTGGGAGAGTTTGACTTGATTATTGCCGGACGTCAGGCTATTGACGGCGATACAGCACAGGTGGCACCTCAGGTGGCGGAAAAACTGCACTTGCCACAGGTTACTTATGCTGAAAAGATAGAAAAAGTGGCTGATGGAAAGGCTGTGATTACGCGCCGCATAGAGTCAGGCGTCGAGACAGTGGAGGCTCCGCTGCCATTGGTCGTTACCGTAAATGGCTCTGCAGACGATTGCCGTCCAAGAAATGCCCGTCGCATACAGAAATATAAATATGCAGTAACACCGAGCGAAAAGGCAACAATGTCAGAGACGTTGTCGGCATTGGTCGATGCTCGTCCTTATCTTCAACTCAAGGAGTGGAGTGCAGACTTTGTTGATGCGGATCCAGAACAAATTGGCCTGAAAGGCTCACCTACAAAGGTGAAAGGAATTGTGAATGTCGTATTCCAGGCAAAAGAAAGCAAGAAAATGGACGGCAAAGATCAAGGTGCGATAGAGGATCTTGTGAAAGAATTGATAGCTAATCATACTATTGGGTAGTATCAAAAAACATTTATTATTATGAAAGATAACAATAATCTTATAGTATATTGCGAGTTTGAGGACGGCAATATCTCTGACGTTAGCCTTGAATTGTTGACAAAAGGACGTTCTTTGGCGACCCAATTAGGTGTTAAGCTTGAGGCTGTGGTTCTTGGCGACAAACTTGAAGGGGTTGAGAAACAAATTTTCCCATATGGCGTTGACCGTGTATATAAATTTGAAGACAAAAAGTTGTATCCTTACACATCGTTGCCACATGCCTCGGCATTGATCAACTTGTTTAAGGAAATAAAACCACAAGTTTGTCTGATGGGAGCATCGTCGATAGGTCGCGATCTTGGTCCGCGCGTGTCGTCATGTCTGCATAGCGGTTTGACTGCCGACTGTACATCGCTTGAAATCGGCGATCATACAGATCCGAAGACAAAAACTGAATATAAGAATTTGCTTTATCAGATTCGCCCGGCTTTTGGCGGCAATATTGTTGCCACAATTGTCAACCCGGAATGCCGCCCACAAATGGCTACCGTGCGTGAGGGCGTTATGAAAAAAGAAATCTTTGACGCAAATTATCAAGGAGAAGTTGTAAATCTGAATCCGGCAGATTATATCCCGGCTTCAGACTATGTGGTTTCAATCATCGACCGCCATATAGCAAAGTCGAAAATCAACATCAAGAACTCGCCAATTATTGTGGCTGGTGGCTATGGTGTTGGCAGCAAGGAGAATTTCAACCTTCTCCATCAGTTGGCAGAGACTCTGGGCGGAGAAGTTGGCGCTTCGCGTGCAGCTGTCGACGCTGGTTTTACAGAGCATGAGCGTCAGATTGGCCAAACTGGTGTGACCGTTCATCCGAAACTGTATATCGCATGTGGTATTTCTGGACAAATCCAGCACATCGCGGGTATGCAGGACAGTTCTATTATTATCTCAATCAACAATGATCCGGACGCTCCGATCAATGCGATTGCAGACTATGTGATTACAGGCGATTTGGAAGAGGTGATTCCAGCCTTGATTAAGTATTACAAAAAAAACTCTAAGTAACTATGTCTAATTTCTATAATGATAATCCTGATTTGAAGCATCACCTGAGTCATCCTTTGATGCGCAAAATCGTGGAAATGAAAGAGCGTAACTTCTCGGACGCTGAAAAATTTGACTATGCACCTCTTGACTATGAGGATGCAATGGACTCATACGAAAAAGTGCTTGAGATAGCGGGTGAGATTTCAGGAGAGATTGTTGCTCAAAATGCAGAAGACGTAGATCATGAAGGACCTCATGTGGTTGACGGTCACGTTGTTTATGCGAAGGGCACTCAGAAAAATCTTGACGCATTGGTGAAAGCCGGTCTTATGGGCATTTCCCTGCCTCGCCGATACAATGGCTTGAATTTCTCGTTGGTGCCATATATTATGGCTGCCGATATGGTGAGCCGTGCAGACGCAGGCTTTGTGAATATCTGGGGACTTCAGGACTGTGCAGAGACCATTTATGAGTTTGCAGACGAAGACCAGCGTCAGCGTTTCTTGCCGAGAGTATGCGCCGGAGAAACAATGGCAATGGATTTGACTGAACCAGATGCAGGTAGCGACTTGCAGGCTGTAATGCTTAAGGCCACATACAATGAGGCTGACGGCACATGGCGCTTGAACGGCGTGAAGCGTTTCATCACGAATGGTGATGGTCATATTGCATTGGTGCTTGCCCGTTCGGAAGAGGGAAGCCATGACGGAAGAGGTCTGTCAATGTTTATATATGACCGCAACGACGGCGGTGTGACAGTGCGCCGTATCGAGAACAAAATGGGTATCAAAGGCTCTCCGACATGTGAATTGGTGTTTAAGAATGCCAAAGCAGAACTTTGTGGAGCACGTCGCATGGGCTTGATCAAATATGTGATGGCTTTGATGAATGGCGCCCGCTTGGGTATCGCCGCTCAGTCGGTTGGTGTTAGCGAGGCTGCATATCGTGAAGCATTGTCGTATGCCCACGACCGTAAGCAATTCGGCAAACCTATCATTGAATTCCCGGCTGTGTTTGAGATGATTTCATTGATGAAGGCAAAATTGGACGCATCAAGAAGCCTTTTGTATGAAACAACACGTTTCGTTGATGTATACAAAATCTACGAAGACATTGCACGCGAACGCAGCCTGACACCGGAAGAGCGTCAGGAGATGAAGAAATATCAGCGTTTGGCAGATGCGTTCACTCCGATGGCGAAGGGTATGGGAAGCGAATTCTGCAACCAGAATGCATATGATGCTGTCCAGGTACATGGTGGTTCCGGCTTTATGAAAGATTATGCTTGCGAGCGAATATATCGTGACGCCCGTATTACTTCAATTTATGAGGGAACGACGCAGTTGCAAGTTGTCGCAGCAATTCGCCACGTCACCACAGGAACATATCTCAATCAAATCAACGCTTATGCGGCAGAAGAGTATGCTCCTGAAACATCTGAATTGAAAGAACGTCTCGTGAAGATGACAGCACTCTATGAAGAGGCTCTGAAGACAGTTGTTGACAACAAAAACACTGAGTATACAGATTTCCACGCTCGTCGTCTTGTAGAGATGGCTGGACATATCATTATGGGATACCTTCTGCTTGGTGACACAACAAGAAATGAAAAATTCTTGAAGTCTGCCAATGTTTATGTGAACTTTGGAGAGGCAGAGGTTGAGAAGCATCATAAATTTATAATGTCATTCAAACCAGATGGCTTGGAAAACTATAGATAGCCAATCATAAAACACAAAATAAAAGCGTCGTCATTGCAAACAATGACGACGCTTTTATTTTAATTGTAAGTTGAACTTTATCTTTACTCTATTTCAAAACCTTCGCTGTCGAATTCATCTTCATTGAATTCATCAGAACCATAAAAATCAGCATCGTAGTCGTCAGTGTTTTTTGCGGCAGTGGCTGCTGCTTTGTCTATTTCGGCATCAAAGGCGTCGATGTCTACGCTCTGCTTCGGAGCGTGTCCGATTTTACGGGTGCAGATTGGCTCGTCGATGTCTTTTGAGAAAATGCATTCTTTCAGCTCCATGAAGAACGCACGGTTTGTCAGATAGTCAAATACAAACATCAGTCTGTCGCCCTCGTCATCAATGAGTTCGGATATTTTGGTCTCATCCATAAGCCAAATGTCTTCATCGCTGTCTGCGCCCATGTCGGTTAGAGTCACTTCCTTTTCTTTGTTCCATTCTTCATCGCAGATGATGAACGAATCCATTTGGTCTTTTGTATATCCAGCTGCGTCAAGAATCACATTGCGAAGGCTTAAAAATGTGTCGTCGCTATCTATTTGGATTTCTAATTTGAAATCATCCACTTCGTCTGAAATGAGGTTGAATCTGTATATCATAATTGTGTTGTTTTCGTAATGCGAAGATAGTAATAATAGTCAAAAGAGGTGGCATAAAAGGACAAAAAAAATGAGCGACAGATATTTCTGTCGCTCATTCCATTTCATAGCGGATGCTATTTATTGGAAAAAGCATTCCAACCCTGTGCCTTTAACTGAATTTCGTTGTCGTCGCGGGTGGAAAGCACACATCCAAGTTCTGGCTTGGTCATGTGTCCAATAATTCTCACACCGCTCATTTCGGCAATCTTTTCGTGGTCGGTAAGCGGCACAGTGAATAGAAGCTCATAGTCCTCTCCGCCGTTGAGAGCGGCAGTCACTAAGTTCATATTCAACTCGGAAGCCATCACGGCAGTTTGGTAGTCAATAGGTATGCGCTCTTCGTAGATTCTGCATCCAACACCGCTTTGGTGGCAAATGTGGAGCAGCTCAGACGACAATCCGTCGGAAATGTCCATCATAGCAGTTGGTATGATTCCCGCTTTGTCCAGCGCTTCAATTATGTCTTTGCGAGCCTCTGGCTTTAGTTGGCGTTCGAGGATATATTCTTTGCCAGCGAATTTTGGCTGAAAATCTTTGATTCCTTCAGAAGCCACTCTTTCTCTCTCAAGCAGTTGCAAACCCATATATGCCGCGCCAAGATCGCCTGACACGCAAATCAAATCAGTATCTTTGGCTCCATTGCGATACACAATCTTTCCACTTTCGCCTTCTCCAATGCATGTGATGCTGATAAGCAGGCCTGTGGCTGATGCAGATGTGTCGCCGCCGATAAGGTCTACACCATAGACGTCACATGCCAGCTTTATTCCATCGTAAAGCTGTTGCAGGTGTTCGATTGTGAAACGCTTTGACACGCCTAACGAAACTGTTATTTGACGAGGCTTGCCATTCATTGCATATATGTCGGAGAAATTTACCACAGCGGCTTTATAGCCGAGGTGCTTTAACGGCACATATGTCAAATCGAAGTGAATGCCTTCAAGAAGCAGGTCGGTGGTGACAAGTGTTTCTTTGTCGCCATAATGAAGCACAGCGGCATCATCTCCGACACCTTTTACCGATGAGGAATTCTTCAGTTCTACGCCTTTGGTCAGATTCTCAATAAGTCCGAATTCGCCGAGCGTTGAAATTTCCGTATCAGCCATCCTAAGCTTTGAATTCGTTGATAAGACCCTTCATGATAGCCGTCATCTTTGGCTGCGCCTCTGCTGCGGCTTTTTGAACTTCTTCGTGAGAAACTTCAACAGGATCGTCCATGCCGCCAAGGTCGGTGATTACAGAGATGGCAAACACTTCCATTCCTCCATGTCGAGCAACGATTACCTCCGGAACTGTGCTCATTCCGACAGCGTCGCCGCCAATGGCTTTAAAATAGCGGTACTCTGCTGGAGTTTCGAATGTGGGACCTTGTGTGCCTACATATACACCTTGCTGCACCTTGATGCCGTTTTTCTTTGCAACATTGAGAGCATCAGCAATGAGGCGTTTAGAATATGGTTCGCCCATATCAGGGAAGCGCGGGCCGAGCTCGTTATAATTCTTACCGCGCAGAGGGTGTTCTGGGAAGAGGTTGATGTGGTCTGTGATGATCATAATGTCGCCGATTTGGAAATCGGGATTCATGCCGCCTGCGGCATTTGAAACAAACAATGTGTTGACACCCAAGGCTTTCATAACTCTGACTGGGAACGTCACCTGCTGCATGCAATATCCTTCATAGAAATGGAAGCGTCCTTGCATAGCCATTACACGTTTGTTGCCGAGATTTCCGAAAATCAATTTTCCGCTGTGTCCCTCAACTGTTGAAACAGGGAAATTAGGTATGTCTTGATAGTTCAACTCATCGGTAATGTCAATATGGTTTACCAATTCTCCAAGACCAGTGCCAAGAATAATGGCTGTAGTAGGGATGTCGTTGACTTTTGCTTTGATAAAAGCAGCGGTCTCTTTTATTTTCTCTAACATATCCATAAAGGTTTAATGTGGTTAATAAATGATCTGTTTTGTTATTTTTTATGAGCGACAGCACTGCGCAACTCAATGTCGAAGTCTTCTTTTCCAGACTGTATGAACTCAACATTTACTGGTTGATAGAAGATATGTTGCTTCAATTCGGTCGGGAAATAAGGATTGTTGGCAATCCTTACTGCGTCTTTCTCTGTCGTCATAATGAATTTATAGCGTCCGTGAAGAGCTGAGAATGTCTTTTCGATGTCGCAGATGTCGTCACGGGAGAATACGTGGTGGTCGGGATATTGCATTATTTTAACCACAGCGTCGAATGACTTCAGAAATTTTATCAATGGCAGGGGATTCGCGATGCCGGTGATTGTAAGAATTGTGTCTTTTCCAGTAAGTACATCAAGTACGGGAATGTATCTTGAGGCATCCGGAAAAACAGGGGCCAGACTGCCATAGTTGAACTTGCTGAAGAAAAGTTTTTGGTATGGGAATAAGTCCAGATTTTTCTTAAACAGCAGCAAATCCAACGGAGTTATGCTGTCGGGGCATTTTGTCACAATGACAAAATCCGCTCTGTTGCGCACAGACTGGACGCTTTCTCTCAAGCGACCCAATGGAAGCAGCCGGTCGTTGTAGAACGGTCGGTTGTATTCCGTCAGTACAATAGACAGAGATGGCTTGACATACCGATGCTGGAACGCATCGTCGAGGAGAATCAAGTTGATTTCCGGGTGCTCTATCAGTAATTGTTTTATGCCGTTTACTCTCTTTTCGCATACGGCAACTTGTATGTCGTTGCGGAATTTCTGATAAATTTGGTATGGCTCGTCGCCAATGTCTGCAGGAGACGAGTGCTGAGAGGCAAGAACGAAGCCTGATGTTTGCCGCTTGTACCCACGGCTGACAACGCCAATCCTGTATGAATTGCGCAAAAGGTTTATGATATATTCTGTATGCGGCGTTTTGCCAGTGCCTCCAACAGCGATGTTGCCAATTGAAATTACGGGGATGTCGAAACTTTCCGATTTGAGTGCATTCCAATCGAAAAGCTTGTTGCGCGCATATACCCCTGCTCCATACAAATAGGACAGTGGGATAAGAAACGCGTTTGCTAATTTATGTATGTCAATAGAAAAATTCATTAGTACAAACAAATATCTTCCATTCTACATTGTATACGGTCCTTATTGAGTATATCCTGAACCGTGAGTGCATATCTTAACAATTCCGGGTTGTAGGATTGCTGCATCCGTATTGTGGCAGATTTCTCAATAGTTGCATAAAGCAAGTTGATAAAGTCAGGTTTGAATTCAGGATATATCTTTAACTTGAAATCTCTTCCAAGCTTGGCTTTGTTTGCAACCCATTTTGCTGCATCCTCAATCCCTCCGAATTGGTCCACAAGGCCAATTTCCTTTGCAGATTCTCCATCCCAAACACGGCCTTCTGCAATGGCTTTGATTTCATCTGTGGTCTTGTGTCTGCCTTTTGCGCAACGGGCCACAAACAGTTCGTAGCCACGGTTTACATTGCGCTGAATGGCATTGCGTTGAGTTGGGGTCAGCGGCTCAAATGCCGACAGATTGGAGTTTGGCGAGGTTGACACGAAATCAGCCGTAATGCCGAGTTTGTCATTGGCAAGACGTTTTACATTCGGGATCATTCCATAAATGCCGATAGAGCCGGTTATTGTTGTCTTTTCAGCAAAAATACGGTCAGCTCCCGCTGAGATGTAGTATCCTCCCGAGGCTGCATAATCACCCATTGACACGGCAAATGGCTTATTCTTGCTCTTGAAGAAATCAAGGGCTTCCCAAATTTGCTCAGATGCGAAAGCGCTTCCTCCAGGAGAGTTTACGCGTAAGACGAGTCCCTTTACAGACTTGTCGTTTGCCAATTTGATAATCTCAGGGACAATGTCCTTGGAGTTTATGCTGGAAGAGTTTCCGTCAACGTTGATTTCTCCTTCAGCATAAACGATGGCGATGTGTTCACCGCTGGAATTGTCTGTGATTACAGAATTCATAACGTCTGACGGACTGACAAAATTCAAATCGTCAGTTTCTGTGATGCCTACAAGTTTGCGCAGCTTGGATTCAACCTGGTGCTCATAGCAAAGTTCGTCGACAAATTTCTTTGAAACAGCAATTTTGGCATCTTGGAAAGCCCCAATACTGTCAGAGTATGCTTGAACATCGTCGGCGTTTACTTTTCTGGAAGAGGCAATGTCGGAGGTTATGTTTTCCCAAATGCTTTCAATGAAAGCCGATGTCTGTTGCTTGTTGGCTTCGCTCATCTGCGTGAGCATAAACGGCTCGACGGCACTTTTGTAAGTGCCCACACGGATTATTTGCATCTCCACTCCAATTTTGTCGAGCAGACCTTTGTAAAAAAGGATGGAGCTGGTAAGTCCATGAATGTCGAGGGCTCCGGCTGGATTTAGAAATATTTTGTCGGCGACAGATGCAGCGTAATAGTCGCCTTGTGCAATGTCGTTTCCATAGGCGTAAATCCATTTGCCCGATTTTTTCTTGAATGAAATCAATGCATTGCGTATTGCGGTAGCAGAGGCTACTCCCATTCCTGCGCCATCGCAATTTATGTAGATTCCTTTAATGTTGCTGTCGGTGCTTGCGTGGTCAATTGCCCCAAGAATTTCATAGAGGTTGCTGGTGTTGCCGTCGTTGTTGACCAATTCTTGCAATGATTTGTTATAAGGTTTGTCTGTGATTGACCCCGACAAATCAATGCGTAGAATAGCATTGTCGCCGATTGTTGCAATTGGCGATATCGTAGACGAGGCAAGCGAGGAAATCATTGCTATGCCTGAAAAGAATATAAATATTCCTATGACAAAAAATGCTATCCATGTGCCCGTGAATGCACCTAAAAGAGATGATACGAATTTGTTCATAATATTCGCTGTTAGTCAAACTTCTTTCTTCTGAATATGAAATTTCTGCCGAGGTATTTTTCCCGCACAATAGGATTTTCGGCAAGTTCTTCCGATGTGCCTTGAAAGAGAATCTTTCCTTCAAACAGCAGATAAGCGCGGTCTGTGATGCTGAGCGTCTCAGGCGCATTGTGGTCTGTTATGAGGATTCCGATGTTTTTCTCCTTCAATTTGTATACGATGTACTGAATGTCCTCCACTGCAATTGGGTCGACACCAGCGAAAGGCTCGTCAAGCATGATAAACTTGGGGTTGATGGCAAGACATCGTGCTATTTCAGTTCGTCTGCGTTCTCCACCTGACAACTGGATTCCCAAGTTTTTACGCACTTTCTGCAGTCTGAACTCAGAAATCAGACTTTCCAGTTTCTCCGCTTGATATTCTTTCGTCGTGTCGGTCATTTCAAGGACAGCCCGTATGTTGTTCTCTACACTTAACTTGCGGAACACGGAGGCTTCCTGTGCCAAATAACCGATGCCATACTGCGCCCGTTTGTATACAGGAAATTTGGTAATGTCCACATCGTTAAGGAAAATCTTGCCTTCGTATGGGGTTATCAGTCCAGTTGTCATATAGAAAGTTGTTGTCTTTCCGGCTCCGTTAGGACCGAGCAGACCCACAATCTCTCCTTGTTTTACATTTATGGAAACGTGATTGACCACCGTGCGTTGGCGATATTTCTTGACCAGATTTTCCGTGCGTAGCATCATTGGACCATCGCAGTGCGTAAGTTTCTCAACCATTTCGGCTTTTTCTTTTCCAACCGAATGGTTTTTAGCGGCAATGACTTTGCGTTCTATCGTATTTACAATATTTCGTATAGACATTGTGTCAATCCTCCTTATGCGCGTTTATGCGACCTTCGATGTATTCTTTAAGCAGTTTTATGGCTACAGTGTTGTTTCCGCCTTGAGGGATAATCAAATCTGCATATTTCTTTGCCGGTTCGATATATTTGTTGTGCATAGGCTTCAAAACGCGTTCATATCGCTCCACAACAAGTTCTGGCGTACGCCCGCGCTCAATGCAGTCTCTGTTTATGACACGAATCAGACGGTCGTCGGCATCTGCGTCGACAAAAACCTTGATGTCCATCATATTTCGCAACCGCTCATCGCTGAACACAAGAATACCCTCTACTATGACAACATCGCGGGGCTGCATCGGGACTGTCTCTGGCTGTCGAGTGCAGGTGAGATAAGAGTAGGTCGGGACTTCTATGTTTTTGCCGTTTTTTAAGTCTTCAAGTTGTGAAATCAATAGTTCCCAATCAAAAGCAGCCGGTTCGTCGAAGTTGATTTTTTGTCTTTCTTCAACAGGAATATGGCTGGAATCTTTATAATACGAATCTTGGGGAAGCACAGATACTTCACCTTGAGGGAGGGCTTCCACTATTTTCTTTACAACCGTGGTCTTACCAGAACCGGTGCCGCCGGCAATGCCAATTATAATCATACAACGTTGTTTTTTCAAATGCTTTTACAAATGTAATCAAAATTTGTTTTATGACGTAATTATTCACTGGAATATGTTGAAATAAGGCAAAAAAACAATCCGATACTGTCGCTGTTGCAACAATATCGGATTATTTGTATCGGATTGTGGTGTTGTTACTTAAGTAAGTCTATTGACCTGCGGAGGAATTTGTCAAGATCTTCTCCACGAAGCAGATTGTTGCCAAGAAGCGCAATGTCGATGATTTGGCGGATGGCAGGGACCGTGTCGGCATATGTCTTGATGTCGGCATTTTCTTCGTTGCGCAAAGATTCGGCTTTTGCCTCATGCTCTGCTGCCTGCTTCTTCTCGTCGTCAGTGGCGTCTTTCTTTTCGCGGAGTGCCTGTGCCGCTTTGTTCTCGACGTCAATAGCCGTTTCAATTGGCGACACTTTTTCATTCAGCGATGCCTTGGCTTCATCAAGCAGCCGCTTGACAACAGGATGCTCGGTGTTGAGTACGAGATTGTATGAATCTGGCATTTCGCCATAGAAACTCATTCCTGGTTGCATTGCTGCCATTTCTTTCATTCGGCGCATATATTCGCTTTGTGTAATCTGCACTGGTTGCGACTCGCTGCCGAGCGACTCAAAAGAAACAAGAAACTCGGTCTTGTCGACATGCGGAATCTGGCAGCGGAACAACTCAGAGAAGATGTTGCGTTCTGCAGGAGTCATAGCCGACACCTTGCGTTCCTCTTTTACAATCAGATTCTCAACAATGTCGCTGTCAACGCGTACAAAACGAGATTTCTCGAGTTTGTGTTCGAGCAGTCCGACAAAGTGATTCCCAAGTTGGTCGTTGATGAGCAGCACGTCGTAGCCCTTGTCTTTGGCGGCTTTGATGTAGCTGTATTGAGCAGTCTTGTCGGTTGCGTACAGATAGACGAGGTTGCCGTCTTTGTCGGTCTGGTTGGCGGCGATAAGCTCCTTGTATTCATCAAGTGTGAACTTCTTATCCTCGACATTGGCGAGAAGAGCGAATTTCATTGCTGCGTCGCAGAATTTTTCATCCGACAGCATACCGTATTCGATAAATATCTTGATGTCGTTCCATTTTGTTTCGTATTCGTTGCGGCGATTCTTGAAAATATTTTCAAGCTGGGAGGCAACTTTTTTCGAAATATAGGATGAAATCTTCTTTACGTTGGAGTCGCTTTGCAGATATGAACGAGATACGTTCAGAGGAATGTCGGGCGAGTCGATGACACCGCGCATAATCATCATAAAGTCTGGTACAACGCCTTCAACAGAGTCTGTTACGAATACCTGGTTGCAATAGAGCTGGATGCGGTTTTTCTGCACATCCATCTCGTTTTTCAGTTTCGGGAAGTAGAGGATGCCAGTGAGTGTGAAGGGATAGTCTACATTGAGGTGTATCCAGAACAACGGGTCTTCTTCACCAGGATAAAGTTCGTGGTAAAACTTTATGTAGTCCTCGTCTTTTAATTCTGAAGGCTGGCGAGTCCAAGCCGGCTTGGTGTCGTTTATGACGTTGTCGTCATCGGTATCAGTCATCTTGCCGTCTTTCCATTCTTGTTTCTTGCCAAAAACAACAGGGATTGGCAAGAACTTGCAATATTTCTTGAGCAAAGACTCGATCTTGTCTTTTTCAAGGAACTCTTTGCATTCGTCGTCTATATAGAGAACAATGTCTGTGCCACGATTTTCCTTGTCGATTTCGTTCATCTCAAATTCAGGAGAACCGTCGCAGCTCCAGCAGATTGCTTTCGCATCGGCTTTATATGATTTTGTGCGGATTTCAACTTTCTTAGACACCATGAAGGCTGAATAAAATCCCAATCCGAAATGTCCGATTATTGCGTTTGCATCATCTTTGTATTTTTCGAGGAATTCTTCTGCTCCAGAAAATGCTATCTGGTTGATATATTTGTCAATATCGTCGGCGGTCATACCGATGCCTGAGTCGCTTACGGTCAGCGTTCCCTTGTCTTTGTCGAGAGAAACGCGGACATTTAAATCCCCAAGTTCTCCTTTAAACTCTCCGCAAGAAGAGAGTGTGCGCAGCTTCTGTGTGGCATCAATGGCGTTTGACACGATTTCGCGCAAGAAGATGTCGTGGTCGCTATATAGAAATTTTTTGATGACAGGAAAAATGTTTTCTGTCGTTACTCCAATTTTACCTTTCTGAATAGTCATAGTTGTTAGTTTTTATTTTCTGAAACCTTTAATTGCAAAAAAAATGCCATATCTGATGAGATATGACATTTTAGGCATATTGTCTGACTAAACGTCAGTCTTTGTCATCTGCGATGGTGCATGTGAGCCGTTCGTTGCCTTCGGTGTGGTCAACAATAATTCTGTTGCCTTTCTCAACCTCCGCCCGTAGGATCATTTCCGCCAGGTCGTCCTCAAGATATTGTTGCACGGCGCGTTTCAATGGACGCGCTCCAAATTGTTTGTCGTATCCTTTCTCGACGAGGAAATTACGTGCGTTTTCGGTCACGTCAAGGGTATATCCCATTTCCTTGACCCTCTTGAAGAAGCCCCCCAATTCAATGTCGATAATCTTGTTCAGGGCTTGCTTGTCGAGCTCATTGAACATAACAATGTCATCGACACGGTTTAGAAATTCCGGAGAGAAAGTCTTGTTCAAAGCCTTTTGGATAACACCATGGGCGAAATCTGTTGTACTGCCACCTGTGTTGAACCCGATGCCGTTGCCAAAGTCTTTTAACTGGCGTGTGCCGATGTTGGATGTCATTATTATGATGGTGTTCTTAAAGTCGACGGAGCGTCCGAGACTGTCGGTCAGACGGCCTTCGTCCATCACTTGCAGCAACATGTTGAACACGTCGGCATGGGCTTTTTCCAATTCGTCAAGCAGCACAACGGAATAGGGGTGGCGGCGCACCTTTTCTGTGAGTTGTCCGCCTTCTTCGTAACCGACATATCCGGGAGGTGCTCCCACCAAGCGCGACACGGAGAATTTCTCCATATATTCACTCATGTCGATTCGAACGAGAGAGTCTTTTGAGTCAAACAAAAATTCTGACAGTTTCTTCGCGAGATGGGTTTTGCCAACACCTGTCGGGCCAAGAAACATAAATGTGCCAATTGGGCGGTTGGGATCTTTCAGCCCGACGCGATTTCGCTGAATGGCTTTTACAATCTTGTCGATTGCCTCATCTTGTCCAACGATGCTGCTTTTCAATTCGTCGCCCATGTTCAGCAACCGCGAGCTCTCGGTCTGTGCGATTCGTTGCACTGGCACGCCGGTCATCATTGCCACGACCTCTGCAATTTTGTCTTCGTCCACAACTTCTCTGTGGTTTCTAAGGTCGGCTTCCCATTCTTCTTTTTTGTTGTCAAGTTTGGCTTGAAGGTTGCGCACAGAGTCGCGAAGGCTTGCTGCCTCCTCAAAGTTCTGCGCTTGTGCGGCTTTGAGCTTGAGCTCGTTTGTGGCGGCAATCTTTTCCTCGATTTCCTCAATCTCTTTTGGAGCGTTCACATTGCCTACATGCACTCTTGAACCAGCTTCGTCAAGAGCGTCGATGGCCTTGTCGGGGAAGAAGCGGTCGCTTACATAGCGCTGTGTCAACTTGACACAAGCCTCAAGCGCCCGGTCGGTGTATGTCACATTGTGATGCTCTTCATAATTGTTCTTTATGTTGTGAAGAATCTGCAGCGTTTCCTCGGCAGATGTCTGCTCAACAATTATTTTTTGGAACCGGCGCTCCAATGCCCCGTCCTTTTCAATATTCTTGCGGTATTCATCAAGGGTGGTCGCTCCAATGCATTGAATCTCACCACGGGCAAGGGCTGGTTTCAGCAAATTGGCAGCATCCATGGTTCCCTGTGAGTTGCCGGCGCCTACAATGTTGTGAATTTCATCAATGAAAAGAATCACGTTTGGATTCTTTTTAGCCTCATCGATGATTGCTTTGATGCGTTCTTCAAACTGGCCTCTGAATTTTGTTCCAGCGACAACGGCTGCCATGTCAAGGGATATGATGCGTTTGTCGAATAGTAGGCGAGACACCTTGTGTTCTTTTATGCGGATTGCCAATCCTTCAACAATTGCGGATTTGCCCACTCCGGGTTCGCCGATTAGCACAGGGTTGTTTTTCTTTCGGCGGCTTAGAATTTGGATTACTCGTTCTATTTCTGTGGCTCTGCCAACAACGGGATCAAGATTGCCTTCTTCGGCGGCTTTTGTTATGTCGTTGCCGAATTTGTCGAGCACGGGGGTGTCGTTTTGGTTGTTCTCGACGCGTTCTTGTTTTTTTGTCGGATTGCTCTTCTTCTGGGGGCTGTCGTCGGGGAAACCATCCTCGTCGGCGGTTTCTTCGTTGTCATAGCTGTTGCTCATGGCAGCCATTGTCAGCGGAAGCAGCAAATCTGCTTTATTTGGAGTCTGTTCAGTCATATCAATAGAAATTTTATGATTGCAGATGCAAAAATAGTGCCAACAAAAGCAAAGGAGAGCCGATGTTTAGGCTCTCCTCGCATATTGCTGATACAGATTGTTGTTACCAGAATTTGTTTGTGTCTGGATTGTATTCAAACCCTGCGGCATTCAGTTTCTGCAACAATTCGTTTTTGTCAATGTCTATGCTTTTGCAGAATTCATCGAGCGAGTCGTAATTGTCGCGCAGTTGCTGATTGACATAACTCATCAGCATAAACGGGTCAGATGGAATTGTCGTCATAATTTTTTGATTTCCCAAATTGAACCTTCAGTGAGCGACAAGTAAAGTTTGCCGTTTGATTTTTCGAAGCCGTTTACTTCCGACGTGCCGCATCGGTATGTCCAGAGTAGTTTGTGCGATGCCGCATCGATGGCGGCAACCATACCTCTACGCGAACCCATATAGATGATGCCTTTGTCTTCGATGACGATGCAAGGTGCATGTTCGTATCCGAATCCGGCATCGACAACAAACGCGACATTTTCCTCGTCGGCATTGGGATTTACCGCCAAGAGTTGCCCATCCATAGTTTTTGCGTAGACCAAATCTTGATTTTCGGAGCATCCCAGACTTTCACGGACGAGGTACTTTTTGTCGAAGTTAGAGCGCCATATCTGTTTGCCGGTCTTGCGGTCAAGAACAGTCATATATCTGTCGGGGGCAACAATGACTACGCGGTCTTTTGTCACAACAGGAACGCAGTTGCCTGGGCTGAGCATATTCGCCTTGCTACCGTTTGACCATTGCCATTTCAGCTCACCTGTTTTGCGGTCAAGGCAACGTAGGTATGTGTCCCATGTGCCGAATATCACATCGTCGCCGTTGACAACGGGTTCTGCCTGGCAATAATTGCTCAGTTCGGTGCGCCAAATGATGTTGCCGGTGTTCACATTCCAGCATTCGAATTTCTTATACCCACCTTGATACAATTTGCCGTTTGCAATAATACCGTCGGCGACATATGGACCTGTGGATTCGTTTTCTCTGATTGTTCGGCCCGATTTCTTGTCCGCCCAAATGATGCGCTTGTCAGACGCAGGAATGATAACGTAGTTTGATTGGCCTACTGCGGGGCGTGAAAACAGAGAGGCGTCTGTTTGTAAAGACCAAAGCACTTTGCCGGTTTTGTCAATCGCTTTTGCCTGTCCAAGCGAGTTGCCGAAATATATGCTGTTTTTGCCAACGGCAAGTCGGGTGAATATCGAAGCTTCATCTTGATAGATCTTACGTATTGAGAAGCCGTATGGAATCTTGGTGTCTGAAATTTTCGCGTACTTGTATTTTGGATGTGCCGCCCGTATCGGCAAAGACCATTGCAGTTTCTTTGGGTGGCCGATGACTTTGTCATAAACTTGGATTGTGTTTCCGTCAATTGTGAAATCGGTATATCCAAATCCATCTTTGACGTGAGTCATGTCAAGAGCGCGGCAGATTACAGCATCAATGTCGCCACCTTTATATAGTTCATATTTGTGGTAGTGACCGCAGATATGTATTATGGTTGGATATTTCTGGAGGATGTTGATATAATCTTGGTAGTTGTCAAGGTCGTCCTTGATGGGGTAGTGGTTTATTGAAACCACTTTCTTTCCCGATTTGCAACGCTCGCTCAGTTGTTTGTCAAGCCAGCTTAGGTCTTCTTGTTTGATGTGACCGTCGCCCATTTTCATAAATGGGCCACAGTTGAGTCCTATAAAAACCAGACTGTCAGTCTCGAATACAAACTTGTCGGCGCCCCAAATGTCATTGAATGTTTTTGTGGCGCTTTGCGACCAGTTGTTTTCGTGGTTGCCGGGAATTATGTATAGGGGCTTGTTCAGTTTGTCAACGATGCGTTTGATGTTGTACAATTGCTCGTCACTGCCCTCATTGGACAAGTCTCCTGAAATGATTACGAATGAGGAGCTGTTGTTGTTGATCTCGTCGATAGCGGCTATCAGTTGCTTTTCGTTTTCATTGCCTGGAGTGACATGAATGTCGGTAAGCAGAGTGAAGTCGAGAGCAAGGGCATTGCTGCTGTTGAAAATAAATAACAGAGCAAGTGCGCTGCTTAGAATAATGTTTTTTAGATTCATTTGTGATAATGTGTTAGAATTGTACTGCAAAGGTACGTCGTTTTTTTGAATGCTAAAGCATGTGCGGTTTAGTCAGATTGTCAAATTTTGCTAATGACAAAGGCGCTTTATATTAAAAAGCGGTGAACAGAAGAACTGGACACCGCTTTGCTCGCTTTGAAAATCAAGGATTATTTGCAACCAGCGCAACGTGGTTTGATTTGCTGGAAGAAGTCGTTACCCTTGTCGTCAACAAGAATGAATGCAGGGAAGTCTTCTACGCGGATTTTCCATACGGCTTCCATTCCGAGCTCTGGGAATTCAACACATTCAATGCTCTTGATGTTGTTCTGGGCAAGAATTGCAGCTGCACCGCCGATGCTTCCGAGATAGAATCCGCCATGTTTTTTGCAGGCGTCTGTCACTTGCTGCGAACGGTTGCCCTTTGCCAGCATAACCATGCTGCCTCCGTGGCTCTGGAACAAGTCTACATATGGGTCCATACGGCCTGCGGTTGTCGGACCGAGCGATCCACACGGCATGCCTTCTGGAGTTTTCGCCGGACCAGCATAGTATACTGGATGGTTCTTGATGTATTCAGGGAGACCCTCGCCGTTGTCCAAACGCTCTTTAAGCTTGGCGTGAGCGATGTCGCGTGCCACGATGATTGTGCCGTTCAACGACAAGCGTGTTGATACTGGATATTTTGTCAATTCCTTCAGCACTTCCGACATCGGACGGTCAAGGTCGATTTTTATAACATCGCCTTCGCCGGCTTTACGCAATTCCTCTGGAATGAGTTCGCCTGGGTTGCTGTCCAATTTTTCAATCCAAATACCGTCTTTATTGATTTTACACTTGACGTTGCGGTCAGCTGAACAGGAAACTCCCAGGCCGATTGGACAAGATGCTCCATGTCTAGGCAGGCGTACGATGCGGATGTCGTGTGCATAGTATTTGCCGCCGAATTGAGCGCCAAGACCGATGTTGTGGGCCTCTTCAAGCACTTTCTTCTCCAATTCAATGTCGCGGAAAGCGCGGCCTGTCTCATCGCCTGTTGTAGGAAGCGTGTCGTAATAATGGGTGGATGCCAATTTAACTGTCAGCAAGTTCTTCTCTGCCGATGTGCCGCCAATCACGAATGCAATGTGGTATGGAGGACAAGCGGCTGTGCCGAGAGTCTTCATCTTGGCTACAAGGAACGGAACCAAAGTGTCGGGATTCAGAATAGCTTTTGTCTCTTGATAGAGATATGTTTTGTTTGCAGAGCCACCACCTTTGGTTACGCACAAGAAATGGTATTCCATGCCTTCTGTTGCCTCAATGTCGATTTGTGCAGGAAGATTGCATTTCGTATTTACTTCCTCATACATTGACAATGGCGCGTTTTGGGAATAGCGGAGGTTGTTTTCTGTGTATGTTTTGTATACGCCTAACGAAAGGGCCTCTTCATCGCTGAATCCAGTCCACACTTGTTGACCTTTTTCTCCGTGAATAATGGCGGTGCCTGTGTCCTGGCACAATGGCAATACGCCTTTTGTGGCAACGTCGGCGTTGCGAAGGAATGTCAATGCGACATACTTGTCGTTCTCGCTTGCCTCGGGGTCGTTAAGGATTTTTGCCACTTGCTCGTTGTGTGAACGGCGAAGCATGAATGAAACATCGTGGAAAGCGGCGTTTGCCATAGCGGTCAAGCCTTCCTTCTCCACTTTCAAAATTGGATGACCTTCAAATTCGCCAACAGAAACGTGGTCTTTGGTAAGTAAATAGTACTCGGTGTCGTCCTTTCCAAGTTGGAACATCGGACTGTACTTGAATTCTGGATTTGCCATAATTACAAGGTTATGTTTTTTACGTTAATAATAGTCGTGTTGCAAAATTACGAAAGAACGGGTAAATATGGAATTATTTTGGATTAAAAAATCGGAAATGATGTTGGCTTTACGTGAAAATTTCCTACCTTTGGAAATTAATGTACGAAACAGAATGTCATGAACAGGAAATATTTGTTTGCCGGCTTGGTGTCTTTTGCCGCCTTGCCGTGCTTCGGTGAAGTGCCGATGGAAATTTCATTGCTGATGAAAGATGGAGAGTTCGCGAAGGCCGACGGTGTGATTGGAAAGAGTGGCGTCAGTTTGACGGCGGTCGAGGCTGATTCGTTGCGCGCCATAATGAGTCGCATTGAGAGGGATTTCTGCTATACTTTTGAAGAAGGGGTGGAAAAGATACAGGAACGTTTTCCGCATGTGTCTGTCGCCAATGTGAAAGACTGGGAAACACGCAACTTTGTTGAGACGAAAATGATCAACGGAGAGAAGCGGATGTTTCGTAAGGCGATTTCAAACATAGATAGGCTTGTCCCGGAATTGTCGGCGGAAAGAAAAACGCAGGCGATATTTGATGCTGTGTCAGGAGTCGAAATGGTCAGTGGCGTGCTGAAAGGCATCTCAAGGGAGACCGGTTATGACGGTGGACATCGCATAACAATTAAATATACGATTGATGTTGACGCTGACTCGGTTCCTGCCGGTGAGAAAATACGTGTGTGGATGCCTTTCCCGACAACGACGGAACGCCAAAAAAACGTGACGCTGATTTCGTCGAGCGATAAGGTGCGATTTTCCAACAGCGAGAAGCACAACACTGTGTATATGGAGCGAAAAGCGAAGAAAGGACAGCCTGCGCATTTTGAGATAGTATACTCGTATGATGTGTATTCAAAGTATTTCTCGCAAGATTACATGTTGAGCCACCTCAAGCCGTATGATAAAACATCGGATGTCTATTTGAAGTATACGGCTCCCGATGCTCCCCAGATACTTCTTTCCGAGGATTTCCAGGCTTTGGCAAAACATATTGTTGGTAGGGAGGACAACCCGGTAAAACAGGCGTCTCTTATTTATGATTGGATTGACGCTTATTTTCCATGGGCGGGAGCCAGGGAATACAGCACGATTCCTAACCTTGCGGAGTATGCGCTCAATCGTGGATACGGTGACTGTGGACAAGTATCGCTTTTGTATATAAATCTTCTTCGAAACATCGGAATTCCGGCGCGTTGGGAAAGCGGATGGTATCTTGAACCGGAGGATGTCGGAATTCATGACTGGGCGGAAGTGTATTTCGAAGGAGTAGGTTGGGTCCCAGTGGATATGTCTTTCGGCCTTAATTTGGCATCTAAAGATAAGGATGTAGTGAATTTCTATAAGTCAGGCATGGATTATTTCCGCCTTGCGGCAAACCGAGGCGTGTGTGGCTCGTTTTCTCCGGAAAAGAAATTTATTCGAAGCGAAACCGTGGATTCCCAACTGGGAGAAGTCGAGTGGAACGGTGGAAACTTGTTCTATTACCGAGGATGGTCGCCGGAACTTCAAATTATTGAAGTAAAGGAATTGCATTGATACATAATTAGATGGTGACGTCATGGGCGCCACCATCTAATTTTTTTTGAAAAAAGTTGCCCAAAAATTTGCGGGAAAGAAGAATTGTGTATACCTTTGCACTCGCAAACGAGAAATAACGGCTCCGTAGCTCAACTGAATAGAGCATCTGACTACGGATCAGAAGGTTACAGGTTTGAATCCTGTCGGAGTCACAATTTTAAAAGAAAGAGTCTTAACGGCTCCGTAGCTCAACTGAATAGAGCATCTGACTACGGATCAGAAGGTTACAGGTTTGAATCCTGTCGGAGTCACAAAAACAGAACCACATTATTGTGGTTCTGTTTTTTTATTGTTAATCATCGTGAATTTCGCTTTGCGGGGTTCTATAAGTGGTGGGTTTGTTGTATTTTTGCAATTATGAAAAGAAAATACATAAGTATACTTGCCCTTCTGACAACGGGACTTGTCGCCAATGCCGCTTTGACGGTCGATTGCTCGTTGCGTAAAGCTTTGTCCGTCACACCTCCTGCGGGAACAGGATTAAATGACATATATATCATTTATGGAGGATCTGAAACCGTTTTGACATACACGTCAGAGTCTGGCGAAAACAATGTGAAATGGTTGGTGTATGATGAGCGGGGCGGTGGCTATGCAGAGGAAGTCTCGACGATAGACCGTAGTGGTGCGGTGTCAACGTTTCGCAATCCAAGAGTGAACTGCGGTTATATAATTGAGGATGGTGCAAAACGTAGTTATTTCTGGCTTGTGGATTATTCTAATTATGAATTAGCAATCAACGGAGTGTCATTTCCTGCCGAGCAGGACTGTGGTTCTGCGACATTGGAAGTGGATTGCGGCTGCCCGACGATAACATATTATTCCGTTACTGGTGTACCTAAGGTGTTGAGCCGAGAGATCACAGTCAGCTACAACACTCTCGAGTGGAATGACGATGATGCTGTTTACAATGGTAAGGAAACAACTGAAACCGTGGCAAACCTGTCTGAAAGGATGGTTCTGCCTGCTCCATTATGCGATACTCAGTTTGTGATTGACGGTGACAAATTTCTGTCGCAATGGGGACTTGCAAAAACATTTACGACAGATATACTTAGTGCCTCGTCAATAGATTTTCAAACAACCGCGACCCAACAGCGACGTGAGAATGGCAATGAACAAGGGGCGGCGGAAGATGCACTTGGCGGATCTGCGCCGGCAACGATAACGTTTTCCGCAATATGCACCGATGCCGTGGAGCATAAAGAGTGGCAAATTTCTAAAAGTCAGGACTTCTCGACAGTCGACTATCGGTTTAACGAGGAGACAATCGATTATACATTCAACGAACAGGGTTCGTATTATGTTAAATTTATCGGCTCAAACAGCGATGCTTCGTGCACGAACGAAAGCGAAGTCTATACAGTGTCGATAGGGGAGTCTTTGCTTGATTGTCCTAATGCTTTTTCTCCTGACGCAAGTCCTGGATACAACGATGAGTGGAAAGTGTCGTATAAGTCTATCGTTGAGTTCAAATGTTGGATTTTCGACCGCTATGGCAATAAAATGATTGAGTTTGACGATCCGTCAAAAGGATGGGACGGTAAATACAAAGGCAAGTACGTCAAGCCTGGTGTCTACTATTATGTGATAGAGGCGAAAGGCGCCGATGGAAAAGAGTATAAAAAGAAGGGAGATATAAACATATTGAGGAGTACAAGAACCGACAGGAATGAAACTACAGAATAAGATTGCAATTGTGGTGTTTGCGGTGACAATGCCGTTTATGCCAATGCTGGCGCAGGGCAACGCCGTGGCATATGCGCCTGTTATCCCAGGGAAAGTGCATTTCGCCGACAGGGTTGTCGATCTTGACAGAATCGATTTCTACGAGCGCATGGACAGAGAGATGATATCGTTTGCTTTTGGGCACACAAACACTCTTTTGACAATAAAACGAGCCAATCGCTATGCCCCTGGAATTGTGAAGATATTGAAGGAACAGGGCGTGCCTGAAGATTTGGTCTACTTGGCGGCAATTGAGAGCCATTATGATAACGCTGCTGTGTCAAGTGCTAAAGCTGTCGGTATGTGGCAGTTTATGCCGTCGACAGCAAAAGAATACGGTTTGGAAGTCAATGAATATGTTGACGAACGTTTGGATTGTGACAAATCCACCGTGGCGGCATGCAAATACTTTAAACGTGCTTATGCAAAATATAAATGCTGGCTTACCGTCGCCGCGGCATACAATGCCGGGATGGGGCGAATTTCCAAATCGCTGGAAACACAGGATGTGGAGCATGCGCTTGATTTGTATCTTAACAAAGAAACATCACGGTATATTTTCCGCTTGCTTGCAATGAAACTGATAATCGAGAATCCAGCAAGATATGGGTATGCGATAAAAGCGAACCAACTGTATCAACCGTTGGATTGCGACACATTTGTGGTGGCAGAGCCTGTAAAAGACTGGGTGCAGTGGTCGAAGGAGCACAATATTACTTATTCATTGCTTCGGGAATACAACCCGTGGATTCGGTCGGTATCGCTGCCGAATCCCAACAACAAAACTTATGTGGTTAAAATCCCGAAAGAAACAAGTTTGTACAGAAGCAAGCAGACATTAAAAACGTATAGAGAGAATTGGACAAGATAAAAAAAAATGATGAAACGGACTGCGTGGCTGTTTACGGAGCCAGGGTCCATAATCTCAAAAATATAGATGCTTTTATCCCACACGATAAATTGACTGTTATCACGGGACTTAGCGGCAGCGGCAAGTCGTCGTTGGCGTTTGACACGGTTTATGCGGAAGGACAACGTCGTTATATAGAAACATTTTCGTCGTATGCTCGGAATATGCTTGGGGCTCTCGAACGCCCGGATGTGGACAAGATAACGGGGCTCTGTCCAGTAATTTCGATAGAGCAAAAAACGGTAAACAAGAATCCTCGGAGCACAATAGGCACAATTACTGAGGTCTATGATTTCTTGCGACTGCTCTTCGCCAGGATTGGAGAAGCCGTGTCATATAAAAGCGGAAAGCCCATGATAAAATATACAGAAGAACAGATTCTGGAATTGATATTGGGCAAGTTTGACAACCAAAAGGTGTTGATTCTCTCCCCGTTGGTCAATAACCGCAAGGGGCATTACAAGGAGTTGTTCGAACAGTTGCGCCGTAAAGGATATCTGAATGTGCGCGTTGACGGCGAGCTGCAGGAAATCGTTGTGGGAATGCGTCTCGACCGCTATAAAAACCATAATATTGAACTGGTTGTAGACAAGCTGAAGGTGTCGGGCAAAGACAGTCAACGCCTTAAAGAAACAATTGCGGTTGCAATGAAGCAGGGCGATGGCGTTATTCAGGTTTTTGACGTGGAAAAAGGTGAAGGCTTTTTCTACAGTAAGTCGCTGATGGACCCGATAACAGGTCTGTCGTATAGAGAACCTGCACCACACAATTTTTCATTCAACTCAATGCAGGGGGCTTGCCCAAAGTGCAAGGGACTTGGCAGTGTGAATCTGATTGATGTGGACAAGATTATACCAGACAAATCAAAAACGATATATTCTGGGGGTATTCTGCCATTGGGTAGCTATTCAAACAACTTTATATTTTCACAGATTGCGGGAATTTGTGAGAAAGAGGGGTATTCTTTGAAAACGCCAATCAAGGATCTTTCGGAGAAAGCACTTGATGAGATTCTTAATGGAACGGACGAGGCTCTCGTCAATCCTGCAGGAATCGGCAGGGGGTATCAACCTACATATGACGGCATTGTGAAATATATCGAGATGCAGCAAAACGATGAAGTGTCGTCCAAAGCACAGAAATGGGCCGGGCAGTTCTACACTCCTACAGTGTGTCCGGTGTGTCATGGAGCAAGGCTCAACAGGGAGGCTCTGCATTATTTCATCGATGGTAAAAACATTGACGAGCTTGCCAATATGGAATTATCTGACTTGAAGGAGTGGGTCGACACGGTGGAACAGAAATTGGGCAAGCAACAACAGGTCGTGGCAAAGGAAATCTTGAAGGAGATTCGTTCACGGTTGCATTTCCTTAACGATGTGGGACTTGACTACTTGTCGTTGTCGCGCAGTTCAATGTCGCTGTCAGGAGGCGAGAGCCAACGCATACGGCTCGCCACGCAGATTGGCTCCCAACTGGTCAATGTGTTGTATATCCTGGATGAACCAAGCATTGGCCTGCATCAAAGGGACAATGACAGACTTATCCATTCGCTGAAGGAATTGCGCGACCTTGGTAATACTGTGGTCGTGGTGGAGCATGACAAAGATATGATGTTGGAATCGGATTATGTGATTGACATCGGGCCCAAGGCCGGTCGTAAGGGTGGAAAAGTTGTGTTTGCCGGGACTCCTGAAGAGATGCTTAAAAGTGGCACGCTGACAGCTGGATATTTAAACGGCTCGTTGAAAATAGAAGTACCGGCAAAGCGAAGAAAAGGTAATGGAAAAAAACTGACGTTGAAAGGTTGCTCGGGCAATAATTTGAAAGATGTAGACCTGACTCTGCCTCTGGGCGCACTGATTTGCATCACAGGAGTGTCGGGCAGTGGAAAATCAACAATCATTAACGAAACGCTTCAGCCGATTTTGAGTCAGAAATTCTATCGTTCGTTGAAAGAGCCGCTGCCATATAAAGCCATAAAAGGCATTGAAAACATTGACAAGGTGGTCACGGTTGACCAGGCGCCAATCGGAAAGTCGCCGAGGTCAAACCCCGCGACATACACCAATGTGTTTGCCAACATACGCAATTTGTTTGTGGAACTTCCGGAAGCCAAAATCAGAGGGTATAAGCCAGGACGCTTTTCTTTTAATATGTCGGGAGGACGTTGTGATGTGTGCAAAGGAAACGGTTATCGCTCGATTGAAATGAATTTTCTGCCAAACGTATTGGTGCCTTGCGAGGCTTGCCATGGCCAACGCTACAACAGAGAAACGCTTGAAGTCAGATTCAAGGGTAAATCAATAGCGGATGTACTCGACATGACAATAAATCAGGCTGTGGAGTTTTTTGAAAATATGCCGTCAATATTGTCGAAGATTAAGGTGCTTCAGGACGTCGGTCTGGGGTACATAAAACTTGGACAGCCATCAAGCACGCTGTCCGGCGGAGAGAGTCAACGAGTGAAACTTGCCACGGAATTATCAAAGAAGGATACAGGCAAAACGCTTTTTATCCTCGACGAGCCGACAACAGGATTGCATTTTGAAGACATCCGTATTCTCATGGGGGTACTCAACAAACTTGTTGACCGGGGCAATACGGTATTGGTTATCGAGCACAACCTCGATGTCATAAAATGCGCAGACTACATTGTGGATATGGGGCCAGAAGGTGGAAAAAACGGGGGCAAAATCATTGCCGTCGGCACTCCGGAAGAAATTTGTGAGTCAAAAGATTCAATTACTGGAAAATTCCTGCGAAAGGAATTGATGAATCTGTGATTGTTTATTAAGTTTGTAAAAAATATAAGATATGGATATAGTAGAATTGATACAGAACAATGGCAAGTGCGGATTCTCTTTTGAGGTGTTGCCGCCACTTAAGGGGAAGGGCATTGTGCAGATTTATAATGCAATAGACAAACTGAATGAGTTTGATCCACTATACATAAACATAACGACCCATCGCAGTGAGTACGTGTTTAAGAGCAATGACGACGGGACGTACCAGCGAGTGTCGGAGCGGTCCAGACCGGGCACGGTGGCTGTGGCCGCTGCAATACAACAGAAATATGGCATTCCTGCCGTGCCGCACATCATTTGCAGCGGTTTCTCGAAAGTGGAAACAGAATATGCGTTAATCGACTTGAACTTCTTGGGCATAAACAATTTGCTTTTGCTTAGAGGCGACAAGGCGAAGCATGAGAACCGTTTTGTACCAAATGAAAATGGCCACGCTCATGCAAGTGAATTGCAGGAGCAGGTTAACAATTTCAACAATGGCTATTTTATAGATGGAACAAAAATGGATATAATGACCGACTCGCGGTTCTCGTATGGGGTGGCAGGCTATCCGGAGAAACATGATGAAGCCCCGAATATGGACATCGACTTAATGTTTTTGAAGGATAAAGTCGACAAAGGTGCTCGATATATTGTGACACAAATGTTTTTCGACAACCAAAAATATTTTGATTTCGTCGACAGGTGCCGGGCGATAGGCATAACTGTGCCGATTATCCCAGGCCTGAAACCCATTGTTACCGCTTCGCAGTTGACAATTCTTCCCAAGGTATTCCATGTGGATTTGCCGACAGACCTGGCTACAGAATTGCTGAAATGCAAAGACAATGTGGAGGCAAAGCAGATTGGAGTGGAGTGGTGCACAATGCAAGCGAAAGAATTGATGGATAGGGGTATGCCAAGTATTCATTTCTATTCGCTCAATGCAACAGAAAGTGTTAGACAAGTAGCAAAATCTATATATTGATAAAAATGAAATTCAGTGATATAAAAGGTCATGACGACGTTAAACGCCGGTTGCGTGACATGGCGGATTCCGATCGGATTCCTCATGCTCTTTTACTGGAAGGAGAGGAGGGAATCGGCAAATTACAGATGGCGCTGACGTTTGCTCAGTATGTGCATTGCGAGCATCGCGTCGGGGGAGAGCCATGTGGCAAATGCCCGTCTTGTTTGCAGCACCAGTCAAACAATCACCCGGATTTGTTTTACGCATTTCCGATATTCAAGAAGGCGAGTGAGACGGTGTTTTGCGATGAATATATCACTGAATGGAACGAATTCTTGGCGCATAGCCGCTACCATTCGTTTGAAGACTGGCTTGGCTTTTTAAATCCCGGGACAAAGCAGCCGGTGATTTACAACTCAGAGGGTAGTCAGATTATACATAAAATCAGCGTGAAGTCATATTCGTCGCGCTATAAGATTATGATAATGTGGTTGCCTGAAAAAATGAAGGAAGAATGTGCAAACCGTCTGCTCAAAATGATAGAAGAGCCTTATGAAAACACGGTTCTGTTGTTTGTAAGCAACAAGCCAAATGAAATATTGCCCACGATATATTCCCGCATTCAACGTGTTGGAATGAAGCGTCTGTCGGACAGCCTTGTGGCAGAATGTTTGACGCAATCGCTCGCCGTTGATTCTCAGACGGCAATGTCGTTTGCGGCGTTGTCCGAGGGAAGTGTCACAAAGGCAATGGGGCTTATGGATTCCGCAGCCGACAATGCAATGTTTCTTGACATGTTCAAGCAGTTGACACGAATGGCTTATCTTCGTGATGTGCGTGGATTGAAGGTCTGGTCGGAGGAGGCTGCCGATATGAAACGGGAAAAGAATGTCTTGTTCCTGACATATCTAAGCCGCTTGTTCCGCGAGAATTTCATCTACAACATAGGCAACAGATCATTGAATTACCTCACTCCGCAAGAAGAGCAATTCAGTGCAAAGTTTTGCCCGTTTGTCAATGAACGCAATGTCGAAGCCATTGAAAATGAAACCGCTCATGCGGCATCCGACATCGCAAGAAATGCAAATGCAAAAATCGTAATGTTTGATTATGCTGTCAAAATGGTGGTGGCATTAAGAATGTAGATTCCTGTAGATATGAAACCATTCCTTAAGAAAGTTGCCGATGTCTACGCCCTGAATGAGGCTGACAGGTTATATAAATATTGTTTCGTGTTGCCCAATAGGCGCAGCCGTGTGTTCTTTGAGTCGTATTTGTCGGATGCGTTGAACGACAAGCATTCGATATTCCCGGAGTTGACCACTATATCAGATTTTATCGATGAATATTCCGATTTGGTTGAAGCAGGACGTGTGGAGCAGTTGTTTTTGCTGTATCAAGCATATCGCACACTTGCGGAGCGCGACCAAAAGCAGTATGACGACTTTGACCACTTTCTGCATCTTGGCGATATGCTATTGAATGACTTCAATGACATCGACCGTTATATGGTTGATGCGAAGGAGCTGTTTTTCAATATGCGTAATCTGGAAAATATAAAAACGGATTATCTTTCAGACGAACAGATTGCTGTCATCAAGGAATATTGGGGCGTTGACAAAAAAGAGGTGAAAGAAGATTCTCTGTTTGTCCAGTCGTCATATGTAAACCTGTGGGACAATATGTATGAGCTGTACAACTCTTTCCTACAGGCTCTTGAGAAAAAAGGATTGACTTATGGAGGGCAGAGTTACCGCCGCGTCGCTGAGAAAATCAACAAAATGGGTGCGGATGATTTCAATTTTGAAAGGATTATATTCGTTGGATTCAGCACTTTGTCAAATGCGGAAAGAATGATATTCGAGAGGTTTAAAAAACTTGGAATAGCGGATTTTTATTGGGATTTTGAATCGGCATTTCTGGACAAGGACAATAAAGGCTCTTATTTCTTAAATCAATACATTCCGGAGTTCAAGTCGATATATGATATAATGGACTGCAAGCCGACAGTGCCCAACATCAACATATTGTCTGTTCCGTCAGGCTCCGGTCAAGGGCTTGTTGTCAGATCTGTGCTGGAGCAGCTTGTTGCCGAAAACAAACTTGACGTCAGCGATGCTGTAAATACGGCAATTGTCTTGCCCGAGGAAAAATATGTCAATTCGGTGCTCGACTCCGTGCCGGAGATGTTCAAGTCGATCAACATTACTATGGGTATGTCGGTCGGACAGAGTCCTATCGCTTCTTTTTTGACGAATTTGGCCAATCTGGAACATCGCAAGAAGGAGCTTAAGGGGGAATTGTCGTATTTCTATGAGGATGTTGAGATGTTGGCGTCTCATCCGTATGCAGTTATGGTTGGCGGCACAGGAATCAATGACTTGGTAGGAGAAATTCATCGTAAAAATGCATACTTCGTATCAAAGTCGATGATTGCCGAGGGCGGCCATGATTTGTCTGATTTGTTTGGCATAAATGAAGAAGAGCCAATGGTGTATGTTGAACGGATTCTGACCCGCATCAATAGTGCATTGGAAAAGGATAAGAACAATTTGATTGAGCGTTATTTTGTTGTGCAATACATGCAGGCCCTCAATCAGATAAAGACCGTTATGAATAGATTCAACGTGCATGTAGAAAAGCAATCGTTGTTTTTCCTACTGTCGCGCACAATGTCGGGGGCAATTGTGCCATTTGAAGGAAAACCGCTGCACGGATTGCAGATAATGGGCGTGCTGGAGACGAGGTCGTTGGATTTTAAAAATATCATAGTCCTGTCGATGAACGAGAAGGTGTTTCCGACAAAACATTATACGAAATCGTTTATTCCCAACAGTATTCGCTCGGCATATGGCTTGTCGACGTTTAAATATCAGGACTCGATGTATGCATATTATTTCTTCCGAATGATAAGTCGTGCGGAGAATGTGTTTCTGCTTTACGATTCGCGAGTGCAGGGAGTGTCGAGCGGGGAGGAATCGAGATATATCAAACAGCTTGCTCAGGTTTACAATCGTGGACGCAATCATCAGGTGATTTACGATTATTCGGTTTTCGCCATTGAAGAGCCCTCAATTTCAATCCGCAAAACGGACCGTATAATGAGTATCTTGAATGATTTCAGGTCGACCGAAGACAAAGATAATATAAGATATCTTTCAGCAAGTTCAATTAATACATATCTGGACTGCCAGTTTAAGTTCTATTTGCAGAAGGTGGAGGGCTTTCAAGAGGAGGATTCGGTTACGGATTTCATAGACAGCTCAACATTCGGCACTGTGGTGCATGGTGCAATGGAAAAGCTCTATGGCCGTGAGCCAAGGCACATTGACTCCGCATTCTTTGACCGCTACCTGAGAAATAAAAATAAAACTTATGTTGAGACAATAGAACTTGAGAAGGTTGTGACGTATGCTGTCAATAAATATTATAAGCGCCTTGATGAGTCACGATGCTATGAGAAGCCTACCGACGAAGCTGATTTGATTGCAAAAATTGTAATGTACTATGTAAAAAATGCATTAATTCAAGACCATCGCCTCGGTGCGTTTGACTATGTGGCGAGTGAGAAGGAATTGGCATTTAATTGGGATATGGGCGATGGCGTGTCGTTCAATTTTAAATGTTTTATAGACAGAATCGACTTTGTCGAAGGCAAACTGCGTATTGTTGATTACAAGACCGGCTCGGATGATGTGCAAATAAGCAAGCCTGATGATTTTGAGGACTTGTTTGCTCCGGATTCGAATGGGGCGCATAAAAAAGCTCTTTTGCAACTGCTGCTATACTGCAACGCATATGCAACTCATGAGCATTATGCAGATGACATTACACCTGTTGTATATAAGTTCAGAGATGTGGATAAATGTCTGAATGGAAAGTATGATATACAGCAATCCTATCTTAAGGGCAAGTCAATAAGATATAAACCAGTAGACGGGTATTTGAACGATTTGAAAAACGACAAGTTTTTGGAACGGATCAGAAAAGTCATACGTGATATTTTTGACAAGGATGTGCCGTTTGTGCAAACCGAGCACAAAAATAGATGTTTGTATTGTCAATTCAATAAAATTTGCTCACGCAGTGAAGATTAGACGCAAATATTTTGTGCCATTGCGAAAAAAAGCGTATCTTTGTGCCGCTTTTTAAGGATTCCATGTGTGATGGGAAGTTAAGGAGCAAAGCACTTAATTTTGAGTAACACAAATTTTAAAAAACAATGAAAACTTACAATTTATCAGCTCAGCCAAGAACAGAAATTGGCAAGAAAGCATCAAAATTGTTGCGTAACGCAGGTCTTATCCCAGTTGGTTTGATTGGTGGTGAGCGAGTTGACCTTCCATATGCAGGCGCATTGAAAGAAGGCGAGCGTGTAGTAGACCTTGGCAACAACAAGGGTATCATCGTTACAAGCCTTGCTGTAAAGGCAGAGGATGTTCGTAAATTGATCTACACTCCGGAAATCTTCGCAATTGATTTGGATGTTAACGGAGCTAAAAAGACTGCAATTCTTAAGGAAATCCAATTCCACCCAGTAAAGGATGAGATTCTTTATATCGATTTGCTCGAAGTAAATGATAAGAAACCGGTAGTAATCGAGGTTCCTGTTAAGTTGGAAGGTCACGCCGAGGGTGTTAAAGCCGGTGGTAAATTGAGCCTTTCTATGAAGAAACTTAAGGTTAAAGCAGTTTATACAAATATCCCAGAGCGTTTGGTTATCAACGTTGACAACTTGGGTCTTGGTAAGACAATGCAGGTTGGCGATCTTAGCTTCGAAGGTCTTGAATTGACAAATGCAAAGAACGCTGTTGTTTGTGCAGTTCAGTTGACTCGTGCCGCTCGTGGTGCCGCTCAAGCTGCTGCCGCTGCGAAATAAACTAAGCCAGCAAGATGAAATATCTTATTGTAGGATTGGGTAATATTGGTGCTGAGTATCAAGAAACCCGCCACAATATGGGATTTATAATATTGGATGCTTTTGCCAAAGCATCCAATATTGCTTTTGAGACCAAACGATATGGCGATGTTGCTGAGACTCGGGTAAAGAATAAACAACTGCTGTTGCTTAAACCATCGACCTACATGAACCTAAGTGGCAACGCTGTAAAGTATTGGATGGACAAGGAGAATATCCCATTGGAAAATGTTTTGGTTCTTGTCGACGATCTGGCTTTGCCGCTGGGAACAATACGGATTAAAGGAAAAGGGAGCGATGCGGGGCATAATGGCTTGAAAAACATTGCGCAGATGCTCGGTTCTCAAAATTATGCCAGATTGAGATTCGGCATTGGCAACGATTTCCCCAAAGGCACACAGGTGGATTTTGTTCTCGGGCATTTCTCGGCTGAAGAAAAGAAGCTGCTGGAGCCAAGAATTGAAGTGGCGGTAGAGGCGATGAAAACATTCTGCCTGTCAGGTCTTGGCTTTACAATGAACAACTACAACAATAAGTAGAGAATATATGAAATAGGCATAAGCGGGTCGTGGACGTGTTGTCTGCGCACTCGCTTTTATTTAGGTGAGGGCGTACTTTTTAGCCCCCGATTTTCTGAAAAAGAATAGGGAGGTCATTGCGACCTCCCTAAATTCATTCTTCACTCATCTTTTCCATCACGTGTTGGCAATAACTACAATATCCTCCGTTGTCAAGTGCTTCAAGCATTTCGCACCAAGGTATATCTTCACCACAGCGTTGACATTCATCAATGGTATTGTTTTCTATTGCCTTATCAAAGACAAATTTCTGTTTTTCAGACAAGCTGTCATATCCCTTGCCTAACATCTGCTTGGCAATCCCTGCCTCCTTACCTTCCAAACGGCTTGACTTTATAAGTTCTTCAACAAAGCCGTTAAATACTTCTTCATGATACCGTTCTTTTCTCATAGTTCAATAGTTATAAACATTCGACATTTCCTAATCTCAATAGCACATTTGCATCTGTAATCTTTTCCACTTCTTCCATTCCCAAGTATAGACGAGTATAGTCGGGAGCGGTAAGTGCTAATCTGTTGCCGATAATTTCTCTTACGGAAAATGGCTTGGTTTTGTCCCCAAGGGCATAAACCCAATCTAATAGATTGATTTTCATATATTTCTGTTTTTATGAATTTGCTATTTTCTTTCGTCCACAGGTATCGTTACTACCTGTGGACTTTATTGTATATGCAAAAATCGTGCCTTCTTTTACGATGACAGAGTTTATCGAAGAAAACTTTAGAACTATGGCAGATACAAAGATTACAATCATCTATAAGGAAAACGAAGACCACATCACAGACATTAGTTTTACGGCTGAACGAAATTACACGCCAATCTTTACGGAAGCATTCTCCACACAGGAAAAGCCATTAAGTGTATATCTTATCAAAGATAAAGATATACTCAGCGAGAATGCTGCTAAAAGTGGTGCAGAGCAAATCCTATCTAATCTTACTGAACTTATCCGTAACAGCCTAAAGATGAGAGCACGGGTATTTACCCAAGAAGAATTGGATTTGAAATCTCAAATCACAGATTATCCTATCATCAAACGGTTTGAAGAGATAGCAGGTATTGAGTTCGATTGGAATAGGTTTCACAATCGCAGAGAATTTAAAACCTACATAAAGAGCCTATTGAATATGAAAAATCAATAAGTAGTGTACACAAACATCTGATATTCTTTGCAGAACTGCTGAAATTGCAGTATCTTTGCAAAGTCATTTCGGTGGCAAAGTTTTCGTGGAATAAAAGAAAGTGCCTTACTTCTTGTGAAATCGCCAAATCTCAACAAAGAATATACAAGGCACGGAGCAGCTCATATACGTGGGCTGCCTATCCGTGTTGTATATTCAGGTGTTTGGCGATACCTACAAGAGAATACGGAGGGCAGCCCACTTTCTTTAACAATAAACATTGTAAAATCTCCGAGTTGGCTGTCTGCGGAGAAATCTTGTAAAATTCGCCATTATGAAAGTCTTTTGGAAAGCATTTTTAGGAGGAGCAGTATGCGCAATACTTGTGTTTATATTTGTTCCTTTCTTTGCAGAAGGAATGTCACCAAGCATTGCTATTGCAAAGATGACCAATAGTCCTTTGAAAACCATTTCACTCATTGAGACTATTGGAATAACAGGTTTGATTTTTGGTTGTGTGTTCAGTTTATTTGCTTGGATTGGACGCAGAAAACGTGAGCGTGAAGAAACCGATGAACTCATGCGTGAGTATCTTAGAAAGAAACTTCAAGAAGAAAATGAAAAGCAAGATTAGACAACAGCTTTCCGTTACATCACCCGAACAATCATTGAGATTGCTTGAAGTGGGCTATACCATAGATACGGCTGATATGGTATGGATAAAACCGCATTATAATGTTTCTTCTATTCTACAAGAAAAAGAGAAAGCGAGGAATTATCCAACAGACTCATACGACATTCTGCCAGCATGGTCACTATTACGACTATTTCAAATGTTGCCATCATGCCTTCGATTAACAACGGACGAAGACACTGGTGAATGTATTTGTTGGGATTTGAGAATTGACAAGTACATGGGCATCACCTATGGTGGTGATGATAGATACGAATATATAGGAGAAATTGACTGCTTAGTTCCTATAAACAATCTTGTCAATGTGTTTATTTGGCTTGCAGAGAACGATTGGATGCCTGCAATAGATGAAGAATTTGACTTGTTACCCGATGTAATGAGATAATAGAAGTATATAAGGGCAGGATTTAGTTCTTGCTCTTTTTCTGTTCTTTTCTCAGTCTAATACGTTCACGGATAGTCCGAATATCTACAAACGGATTGATTTGTATGAAATCTTCAAGACTATGTTCTGCTTCAAGTATGCTTTTGGGAATGTTGCGATGCCGTATTCTCTTCTGTTTCATGATGTAACAAGCTGTTTGTAAGTTATTCTTGTCCCCATGCAATTAGCGAATAAATCACAGAAGGACTCACCCTTAGAAACCTTGCGGTTGTTGAAACGGAAAGAAACCTCATCGCAATATCTTTGCAAGTATTTACGACTGACGTGGTTGTACGTGCCACATACAGCGTCTTTCGTGATATTCCAAAAGCCTTCGATATTGTTTGTATGAACATCACCATTTACATAGTTACCCTTGCCATGAACGACAATTTTATGCGTAAAAGCCTTAGCCTTACCAAACACTCTTTGATAAGCCGAGTATTCGTCAGAGTAGATTGTACTGCCAGCCTTAATCTTGCGTAGCATATTCCCAGTAAGGACTTTCCAGCCTACATTCTTGACAACCTTAACAAATACCTTTCCGTCACGTTGAAGAATGCCAAACACTGGTGCTTTGTCTTTGGTACTGCGACCTTGGCTATGCTTAACTTTCTTGTTTCTGTGGCGGTTCTTATTCTTACCACCGACATACGTTTCATCCACTTCTACAACACCGTCAAACTTTTCGGTAGGATTTTGTACGAATGCTTGTCTTATGCGTTGCAGCATGAACCAGGCAGTTTTCTTACTCACGTCTAAATACACTCTGAGCTGCGTTGTATTTATGCCGTTCTTGCTTGATGTCATGAGATAGGCAGCAATGAACCAATCCGTCAATGGAATGTTAGAGCCTTCCATAAACGTACCCTTTCTGATGCTGAAATTCTTTCCTGTGTTTTTACAACGATAATAGCCATCACCCCTTCGATATACCTTTGATGTTGGGTCGTAAGGTGAAGTTGGAACTTTTCCGTCCCAAAGTTTATCTTCTAAGAAGTGGATACAATCCGCCTCCGTCTTAAAAGCCTGAAGAAGTTGCTTCAAAGACTTGAATTTTGAGAAATCAAAAGTTTTAACTGATGAAACAATGTCTTTTGAATACAACGGATTGTCATATTTGTTCGTTTCGGACAAAAGTGACCCTTATTATATACGCTTAATATTACCAAATATTGAGAACATAAACAATGCCGATGAAATTGATGTTTACAAAATTATCAATCAGTATAATAACAAGTTCAACGCCGTAAAAATGAGTGTTGTAGAAAATTCAATTTGGTTGTCTATTGAGCAATTTTTGTATTCACGAGAGAACTCCAATAACTTGTTTTTTCGACTAATGAAAATACTTGAAACTGTAATTACCGAATATAGAAGATGTCAAAACCCTGCTCAATGAAATCAACTTCCATAAAAAGTCCTAACTCACCGCACTTTTGGTGGATAATTAGTACATTGGGACTTACAATAATTGCATTGGTGGCATTTGTACTTACAAACAGAATAGCTTGTGCTAATAAGATAATGGATTATATCTCATACGCATCAGTCATTCTTTCTATAACGCTATCAGTTTTTGCATTACTATATACGTACACATCAAATGTACAAATACAACAGCAATTTGAAAAGATAAATTCAGCCGCAGACAATATTACATCTGCTTCAGAACGACTAAAAACAACGACTGTGAAATTAGACGAAAATTTAGGTACAATTCTTCAACACTTAGAAAGTATCGATATAAAACAGCAAGAAATTAGCAATAATATCAACACGACATTGTCAAGAACGGATATAACGAAATATCCTTAAACAAGAATAATCCGTCAAAGTTTGTATATGTAAATTATGGGGCTAAATTATTCCCCCTCACCTTTATTATATTACACCTTCGAAGAATATAATATCGTTTTCATAGTCTGTGACTTTGCTTCCGTCTCCGACCATTCCGAATCTTCGTCGGAATCAACCGTCAGCCCTCCTCCACAGAATAAGATTTGGCTGTCTTTGTCAAATGTTAAAGATCGAAGATTTACAAAGTAGTCAAAGCCAGATGACGTGACCGGTCCAAGGTATCCGCCATAATACGTGCGCGGATGTGATTCTATTTTCGAAATGGCTGTTTTTGCAATGGCGGTAGGCAAACCGCAAAGGGCAGGGGTGGGATGCAGCTCACTGACCAGCAATTCAGCGGCACTCATAGAAACAACGTTTGCGGCAAACCTATTGCAAAGGTGTGCCACGCGTCCGGCTGTCAACGTCGTTCTTGGAAATTTTGTGTATGTTATGCCGTTTCTGAGAAATATGTCCTCTATGTAGTCGGCCACATATCCCTGTTCTTGAATCTCTTTTATGCCCCATTCTTTGTCGTTGTCAGCAGCAAGTCTTGTTCCCGCCAACGCCATAGTGGAGAACTTGGAACCATGAAAGCGAGCCAATGTCTCAGGCGAAGCGCCAGCCCATGCTCCTGTTTCTTGAGCATTGAAGATGAAGATAAAAGCCTGAGGGTATTTTTCTGCCATCTGCTGAAAGGCCAATCCCCAATCAATTGTTGGATATTCGCATTTGATTACTTTGGAGAGTACGATTTTTTCAAGAGAGCCATTTCGCAATGCTTTCATGCATTGCTGAAAAGAAGAAGCATATTCTTTGCGTGTTGTTTCTGAGAAATCACCGATGGATTCGGTTGACGCCTTGATGCAAAAATCAGTCCCGCAATTGCAGAAATCGTAAGCATTCAGACCCTTGTGGATGAATACGCTTGGGAGTCGGAAATCATCGAATGGCGAGACTTTAAAACCTTCAGATTCGCATGTCTGTCTGGTTGTAGGTGCCGAAAAATGGTAAAGCCTATCGTCTGGGAGACGATAGGCGTAGAATGTGATATTGTTTTTTATAGCTTTATTTATGGCTTTCCGCAATGTCTCCATCAGAAGTCTTTCAGTTTTGCCATTAGTTCGAAAGGTAGAGCTTCAGTGATCTCAACATCATAGAAATTTCCGACTGTCAACCGGTCATCCTTGTCAATCAGCACTTCAGGATCAACCTCTGGAGAGTCGAACTCTGTACGACCGACAAAATAGTCGGGTTCTTCACGGTCGATGACAACAGTCATTGTCTTACCAATTTTAGATTGGTTGGATTCCAAGGCCACATCTTCCTGGATTGTCATAATTTCCTCAAGGCGACTTTCCTTAACTTCTCGCGGAATGCTGTCTGAGAAATTTTTGGCAGCATATGTGTCGTCTTCTTCGCAATAGGCGAAAGCTCCCATACGCTCGAATTTCGCCTCTCTGACAAACTCTTTAAGCTCATTAAACGCTTCCTCTGTTTCTCCTGGGAAGCCCACCATCAGAGTGGTGCGAATGTGTATCCCAGGCACCTTTTCACGAATGGTGCGTATTAGCGCGAGAGTTTCCTCTTTTGTGATGTGGCGGCGCATATTCTTCAATACATCGTTGTTGATGTGCTGAAGGGCGATGTCAAGGTAGTTGCACACATTGGAATGTCTTGCCATTACGTCCAAAATCTCATACGGGAATTCGGAAGGGTAGGCATAGTGCAGCCTAATCCATTTGACTCCGTCAATTTCCGCCATCCTGTCGATAAGTTCCGGAAGGGCAAGCCGCTTGTATATGTCAAGACCGTAGGACGACAAGTCCTGGGCAATGACGTTGAATTCTTTTACTCCTTTTCCCACCAACATTCTTACCTCTTCAAGGATTTCTTCAATAGGACGCGACTTGTATCTGCCAGTAATCAGAGGAATTGCACAGAATGCACAAAAACGATTGCAGCCCTCGGCAATTTTGAGATATGTGTAATGAGAGGGGGTGGTTATGACTCTATCGTAAGGCATTGTCGCAGGATTGCGCTTGATTATGTCGGATACAATGTTTACCCAATCAAACTTGCCATAGATTCTGTCTATTTCAGGAATCTCGGCCAATAAGTCGTCGCGATATCTTTCAGACAAGCATCCCATAACATAGAGCTCCTTTATGCGACCTTCGTTCTTGGCCTCGGCATAGGTCAATATCGTGTTTATTGATTCTTCCTTGGCATCGCCGATAAATCCGCATGTGTTTATGATAACTATGTCGCCATCTACGTTGTCTGAATTGTGGAATGCTTGAAAACCAGAAAGCTCCAATTGCTTAAGAAGGCGTTCTGAATCTACGAGATTTTTTGAGCATCCAAGCGAAATGACATCTATACGTTTTTTATCCATTTCAAACCGTTCTGATTAAGAAAACAAAGAATCAACAAATTCTTTTTTGCGGAAAATCTGCAAATCCTCGAGTCCCTCACCAAGACCGATATATTTGACTGGAATCTTAAACTGGTCGCTTATGCCAATCACTACGCCACCTTTGGCGGTGCCATCGAGTTTGGTTATAGCCAATTCGTTTACCTCTGTCGCAGCAACAAATTGTTTTGCTTGTTCAAATGCATTTTGCCCAGTAGAGCCGTCAAGCACCAGAAGCACTTCGTGAGGTGCGTCGGGAACAACTTTCTGCATAACATTTTTAATTTTCGAGAGCTCTTTCATCAATCCCACTTTGTTGTGCAAGCGTCCGGCTGTGTCGATTATCACAACATCTGCACCGGAGGCTTTGGCCGAGCTTACGGTGTCAAACGCGACCGACGCAGGGTCAGAGCCCATTTGCTGCTTGACAACAGGCACATCTACCCGTTCGCCCCATATCTGCAATTGTTCAATGGCTGCCGCACGGAATGTGTCGGCGGCTCCCAAAACGACTTTGTTGCCCGCCTTCTTGAACTGGTATGCAAGTTTTCCGATAGTAGTCGTTTTTCCAACCCCGTTTACGCCCACAACCATTATTACATATGGCTTTTTGTCGGACGGGACGGAAAAGTCTGGAGTGTCGACATTGTTGTTTTCCGCAAGCATTTCTGTTATTTCATCACGAAGTAGCGTATTCAGCTCCGATGTCGATACGTATTTATCGCGTGCAGCGCGTTTCTGCAGCCGGCCTATAATCTTGAGAGTCGTTTCCACACCAACATCAGATGTTATAAACACCTCTTCCAGATTGTCCAGAAAATCATCATCGATTTTGGACCTGCCGGCAACCGCCCGCTTAAGCTTGTCAAACAAACCTTGCTTGGTCTTTTCCAAGCCTTTGTCCAACGTTTCTTTCTTTTCCTTGCTGAAGAAATTAAAAAATCCCATATATATTACGTTTTTTATTCAGATTATATTAGCGGCCGCCCTGTATGTTTGTTGCGGTCTGCTTTATTTGCTTACGTGCCAATTGCAGTTTGCGAGCAAATTTAAGTCTCATATTAGCGGCGTCATGGGCTGCCGTTATTGCGGTTGCATAATTGACAACATTCTTAATAGCGCTCTTTTCCTTCTGTGAAAGCACTTGTTTGTAACTCTTTGAACCGTTGACAAATTTAATAGTTATTGGAAGTGCGGTATTCTGAGCGATGAAAGAAAGAAAATCCCCACATTCCTGAGCGTTGAACGTGACAAGCTCAACATTCTGTCCATTGTCGTTATAACGGTAGTTTCTTGAGTTTGAGGGCGGTACGTTGCCAGTAGCGACGTTGGCGGTGTCGGCTATGGCGCAAATCCGCGTATGTCTGATGCGATGTCCTCTCAATGAAGACAGGAGGGAAATGGCTCCGTGTTCTGCAACCCTGGCAACGATTCCTGTTACAGAAGGGATTCCGTCGTCGGGCATAGTTTTGTCAACAAAATATCCTTCTACCATATCTGCACTCTTTACAAACTTAAGATTGTGCTTTATAGAGTCTGCCGCAGCCATACTTTGCTCAAGGACTTTCTCGTTTGCAATGCTGTCTGCCAAAGTCCTCTTTTCTGTAATCATAGTTTGTATATGCATTGCTTTACGTTGCACATCGATCAAACCAGGATATGTTTTCATCAAAGAATCAATCATCAACATCGCATTGTCGTAGTCCTTTCCGGCATACATACTTTTTATTTCCGACATTATTTGTTCTGCTTTCTCCGAATCCTCTGCCTGCTTGCTGTTGCCACAGGAAAACGAACAAAACAGGCATGCTGAAAGTAGCGTATATTGAAATATATGTTTAATTGTTGCGTCTAACATCTTTTACTCCTTTTATTGCTGTTATTTTCTTTATCAGATTATTGAGTGAAACAGTGTCGTTGACTCCGACGACAAGACGCCCTTGAAACAATCCGTCGTTCGAGTCGATGGCAATGCTACGCAAAGATACACTTTTTTCTTTAGTTATTAAAGACGTTATGTTGTTAACAATGCCAATGTCATCATTGCCAATGATGCTTAACGGCACTGCAAATTGGTTGCCGCCGACAATTTCACTCCATGCAGCCTTGATGGTGCGGTATGGATAGCGGTTCATCAGATGGCGTGCATTGGGGCAGCCGCGCTTATGGATTTTTATGGCGCCGTCGCTTGCTATAAATCCCATAATATCGTCACCTTGAATAGGCATACAGCATTTTGAAAGCTTGAAATTTATTCCCTTTATGCCTTCTCCAATAATCACCACGTCGCTGGATTCGGAGCTTGACAGCGCAGGCGGTTGCATAACAAATTCTTGCGCGGAGCGACTGGATGCAATCTGTTGGGTCTCGTCTTCTTTTTCTTTTAAAGCGACATAACTGTCCACAATTTGCCCGATGTCAAGTTTTTCACTTGATATCTCGTTATAGAAGTCTGTGGCGGTTTTGTATCCAAGCCGTTTTATTACTTTTGTCAGAATGGCTTCTTCTATTTCGATTTTCCGATTCTTGAAACGTCGTTGGAGCAATTCCTTGGCAAACTCCGCTGAACGGTTGCTTATTTCGTTAAGCGATTGGCGGATTTTATTTTTTGCCTTGGAGGTCGTCACTATGGAAAGCCATTGCTGCTTTGGCTGCTGTGTGGATGATGTCAGGACTTCGACGGTGTCGCCGTTTTTCAACTCACAATTAATCTTATGTGTTTTGCCGTTGACTTTCCCGCCAATGCAGGTGCAGCCAATCTTTGAATGTATGGCGAATGCAAAGTCAAGAATTGTGGCTCCAAGAGGCAGTCTGAACAAGTCGCCCTTAGGAGTAAATATAAATACTTCCTTATCGTAGACGTCCATATTCATCTTTTTCATTATTTCGGGAGTGTCTTTTCCCGATGTCTCAAGAAGATCGCGAACGTTTGCCATCCAATCATCGAGACTTTTCTCGCTCTTCACACCTTTATACTTGAAATGGGCAGCCAAACCCTTCTCTGCAATTTCATCCATACGCTGCGTGCGTATTTGAACCTCCACCCAGCGTTGGCCTGGACCGGTTACAGTAGTATGCAGCGATTCGTATCCGTTCGATTTTGGAATGGATATCCAATCCTTCAATCTCGAAGGGTTCGGCTTGAACATGTCTGTCACAATGGCAAAGGCTTTCCAACAGTCGCTTCTCTCGTTTTTAAGAGGGGTGTCGATAATGATTCGTATGGCAAACAGATCATAGATGTCTTTGAGTTCCGCATTCTGTTTCCTCATCTTGTTCCAAATGGAATAGATGGACTTGGTGCGCCCTTTTATCTCAAATTTGAAGCCGTCATCCTCAAGCTTCTTTTTAATCGGAGCGATAAATTCGGCAATATATTTGTCTCGTTCCTGCTTTGACTCATTGAGCTTATGGGCGATTTGTGTATATAAATCTCTGTTTGTGTATTTCAGAGACATGTCTTCTAATTCCGACTTGATTTTATAAAGACCCAAGCGGTGTGCCAATGGGGCATAAAGATAGAGAGACTCCGATGCGATGTCAAACACGAACTTCTGATTGGGATGGTGGTTGATTGCTTTCATCAACGCAAGACGGTCGACAATCATTATTATAATCACACGGATATTTTCAGCAAATGCCATCATAAGTTTGCTGAAATTCTCATCGCGTTGTGTTGTCTGTTTCTTGTAAAGATCAGCAACGTTCTTCAGTCCATGTATAATCGAGCGGACGTCATCTCCGAATTCCGCCTTGACATCCTCAAGGGAAAAGTAGTCGTCGGAACATATTTGATAAAGCAATGTGGCTATAATCATATTCCTGTCGGCTCCCACATATCGGGATAGGAGCAGTGCTGTGTTCAAGTGTCTGACCGACGGATTTATCCCATATTTGTCACGGTGGGCTTTGCCTGCCGCAATCCCGCCCTTTATAATGTCTTCAATTCTTCGGATCTCTGGATACGATAAATCATCGGCAAGCGCGATTCTTAATTCTCGAAAGGCACTGATTACAAATTTCCGCTCTTTGTCTGTATAATATGTTTCCATCATCTTTATTTCCATAAAGTTTTCCAAACTTACGAATTTTTTGTCAATTTATAGCCTTTGTTACGGTAAAAATTAGTAAGTTTGAGTGCCTAATATAACAATTTATTCAAAACTATGTTTACAGAACACGATTTACAACAAATTAAAGACCATAGCTTGAGCGTGGAACAAATTGAAAGGCAGTTAGATGCGTTCAAAAAAGGGTTCCCTTTCCTTAAATTGTCGGCAGCAGCGACGGTGGGCAATGGAATTTTGCGCTTAGGCGCGGCCGAGGAGGAAAAATTCATTAACGAATGGGAGAGTTACTTGGCTGCGGGCGGACATATCTTGAAATTTGTGCCGGCATCGGGTGCGGCAAGTAGAATGTTTAAGAATCTTTTCTCCTTCGTTGATGGTGACAGAGATGTCCCAACCGACAGTTTTATGAAGAATTTCTTCGATGAGATTCATAAATTTGCTTTCTATGACAGGCTGAATGCAAAACTGGAGGAAACCGAGGGCGCGACAATCGATCAATTGATGAAAGACGGAAAATACAAAACCATCGTTTCTTGCCTTTTGATGCCGAAAGGTTTGAACTACGGAAGCCTTCCAAAAGCGATGCTCGATTTTCACAAGGTCGGCTCGGAAGTGCATACTGCCATGGAAGAGCATCTTGAGGAAGGCGCTCAATATGCTAAAAATTCCTCGAACGAGGTGAATCTGCATTTTACTGTATCGGAGGAGCACAAGTCACTTTTCAACGATAAACTGAAAGAAGCTATGACTGTGATGGCATCAAAATTTGGATGTGAGTACAACGTGACTTTGTCAACACAAAAACCTTCCACCGACACGATTGCCGTCAACAAAGATAATACACCTTTCCGAGAGAACGGAGAATTATTGTTCCGTCCAGGAGGGCATGGTGCATTGATAGAGAATCTTAACGATGTAGACACAGATGTCGTATTTATTAAGAATATTGACAATGTGGTGCCAAGCACTTCGAGGAAAGCGACAATTAGATATAAGAAAATTATTGGAGGTGTTCTTGTTGAAGTGCAGAAAAAAATTGCTGAATATCTTGAACTCCTTGACAGCGGAAAATACACAATGGAGCAAGTGCTTGAGATTGTAAGATTCCTACAGCGCAGATTGTGCGTCAGATATGAAAACGTAAAACACCTTGAAGACTCTGAACTGGTCGTGTATTTGAAGCACAAATTAAACAGACCTATCCGCGTTTGCGGTGTGGTTAAAAACGAAGGAGAGCCAGGCGGCGGCCCTTATATCGCATTCAGCCAAGATGGCACAACGGCCCCGCAGATTCTCGAAAGCTCACAGATAGACACTAATAATTCAGAATCTATGGAACTGATGAGAGGCGCTACGCATTTCAACCCGGTAGATCTTGTTTGCTTTATAAGAGACTATAAAGGGAATAAGTTTGACTTGACAAAATTCGTGGACCACAATACTGGGTTCATCTCCGAAAAGTCAAAATCCGGACACGAGATAAAGGCGTTGGAGCTGCCTGGATTGTGGAACGGAGCGATGAGTGACTGGAACACTGTTTTTGTAGAGGTCCCGGTAGAAACATTTAATCCGGTGAAAACTGTAAACGATTTGCTTCGTCCTGCACACCAAGCATAAACTTTGCTTAATGTGGTGAATTTCACTGATATAAAAAAATCTCAGCAAAAGTATGTTGTAAAGCATATAAAATAAATGGCATAAAATTTGGCGAGACTACAAATAATGCCTAAATTTATGACATCGAATTAAACAACAGAATTTTTAACATTAAAAATTATAGTATCATGACGAAGACTATTTCTTTTAACGAGTTGAGAAAAATCAAAGATTGCTTGCCAGACGGTTCTATGCACAAAATTGCAGACCGTCTGAACATCAACGTGCAAACAGTGAGAAACTATTTTGGTGGCACTAATTATTCCTTCGGAAAGAACTGTGGGCTTCACATTGAGCCAGGTCCTGATGGGGGAATCGTTGTTTTGGATGACACCACAATATATGATATGGCATTGGATATTTTGCGTGAGCAAGAATAGTACAAACAGGAAATAAATTCCAAGACAAAAAATATGGTTGCTTTCTAATTCAGAAGGCAACCTATTTTTTTCCTTAAGAAAAGGACAGAACTAAAAGGCAACGAGGCAACGAGGAAATCATGAGCGATTTCCTCGTTGCCTTTTTTCTTATTAACGCGAGTTAGGAATAAGACTGGCCAGGCAACTATAATTGATTGCCTGACCAGTTCGTTTTCTTATGAATCACGTATCTCTATTTAAGATTTATAATAATTTGGCGTTATCTCCATTGATGGAAATGTTCCCTATTATGTAAATAACTAAGATTCTGACCATTCATATAAGCTTCTTTTTCAAAGGAGATGTGTTTTAATCATTTCTATTTATTGCACCAATATTTTCATAACGTCTGTTCCGGATTTCACTAAATATACTCCTGCCGGCAGTGAGACATTGACAACGCCTGATTCTGAATGCACCAAAGTGCCGGATATTGAATAAATGCGAATAACCGATGCCGCTGTGGCATAAAGACATCCATGAATGCACTCAACGTGAAGCTCTGCCGGCACTTTGCCAACCGTCACGCCAGATGTCTGCCCTGGCTCCATCTCAACAAATTCCAAGTTACTGAACACTTTCCATTCGCTCTTATAGTCTTCCGATGTGCCATATGGCACAAATACCTTTGCCATATAGTCTTCAGAAGAGAAGGCATGTTTATTTATAATAGGAGGTTTCACAGCATCGATATGCATTTCTGCATTACTTGGAATACCGCGGAACGCGTCATCCCAAATCTCTTCCACACCATTGCCCAAATTGATGCTTTTTAACTTTCCGCAATTATAAAACGTTTTGCTATAGATATTTTTGACAGCGTCAGGGATTGCAACCTGCTCAAACTTGGCAAACATAAACGCACCTGCACCAATCTCCGTTACGTTGCCGGGGATTGTCAAGGATTTACATCCCAACCCATACTTGTCGCTGTAACTGCCTGAAAACGCTGAAGGCCAAATCGATTTTACCGATTCTGGAATAGTCACACTTTTTATGTAATTGGCATAATCTCCCACGTTCCCAAAAATACGTGTATATGGATCCATATCGCTAAAGTTTGTGCAGACCCCGTTGTCACTCTTATTATAGAATTGACCAATTGCAGTGACTTTAAATTCATAAGATCCATATTTATCAGTGACTTTTACCACTGATGGGATTACAATCTCTGTGTCATAATTGTAAATGTCCAATTGCATCAAACGCGCTTCCTTATCATTAATTTTCTTAAAGTAAAGCGTATATTCAGTGTGATTTTCCGTGAAGTCGTAGTTTTCAACAACTCCTGCCAATAAAGTATGGCTCGACATGGTCAAAGCCAGTACCATTAATGATAATCGATTCATTATTCCTATATTGTCATTATTGTTTAAGAAATTATTGCAAATTTAGCATAAAAAACTCGGCATTCTTCAATTGCGGCAATATTTTTTATCCACAATCGCAATATTGTCCTAAACGATTTTTAGGTACGATGAATATGAAGTTGTTATAGATAACAACCCTTTCAAAGCTTTTGGCCTTATTTATTCCTCTTCTGCCAGCTCTGGCGGAGGTGTAAATGGCTCGTTCAACACTTGTTGAGTTCAATATTCGTGAATATGTTCAATCTAAGTGATACGACAAGATTGGCAAGCCCCCATTTGTACTTTTCAACGTGCTTTAGTCAGCAGGGTAGTAGCATCGTTGACAAAGCAGTCCATATCTGCGTCTCAACAGCATTGCGCGATGTTCCAATGGAATTCTTTATTTTCAACAACTGCTTGATGTTTCTGAAGAATATCTCAATCATCCATCTTGCCTTGTAGAGTTGCGCGATTGTGGGAGCAGACAACTTGAAGTTGTTAGTGAGCAGCTGTACCACATAGCCATGTTCGTCATTCCAGATAGCTATACGTCTGAGCGGTTTGGTGTATTTTTTCTTTGTCTGTTCACCTGTCAGCTCAATAATCTCGTCGATGAGCACATTTTGCGCCCTCGTTTCGGGCAATAAACGTTCTTCTATTTGTGAGTGCAGGTTGTCCCTGTGTCTGACAACAAAAAACACATTCCTGTTGTCTCAATTGTCAAGAAGGGAGAAATCGCAATAGCCACGATCTGCAATGACTACAGAATGAGGGTGAAACTGGGATATCCAAAGCGCCCCTATTGCCACCGCATTTGCCATCGGTAATGTTTACGAATACAGGAAGAAGACTGTCCCTTTCTTTGTTGTGTAATGTGCCATTCGTAGAGCGACATATCAGCGTGATGGTAGATGAACCCAGCCATTTGGTTGGCATCTTGAAACGGAATTTGGTGCGTTGCCATATCGCCTGCTGTCCAAAATGAGTAAGCAGTGTATAGTCGTCGGAACACGGTACTGTTCCTTTTTGCATTCTGATAAGCTACTGTTGCCATTGGCTGAATTCAGCCCATTGGAGATATCACGCACAGAGTCGCATTCAGAGAACTGGCAGAACATTTTAGTGGGAGCGCGACAGATTTAGAGGTGGTCCAGTATGCGCAAAGGAAATGAAAGATTTTGAGATTCCAAAATTTAGGATGAAGAAAATCAGAAAAACTAAACAACCATTCAGTTAATGCAAATTAGGTTGTCGGATTCTGAGTAATTATTAAATGACCTGCAGAATTTTAAAATCTTAAGGCCTCTAACATTTAATAGAGAAAGGTTAAGTGCTTGGAAATTAAAAGTTTTTGAAATGTGGTAGGGGAGAATCGGTGGAGCCAAAACTGGGAGGGAATAGGATAGGGGATAATTTGAGGCGATTTGATGTGTTGTTGCATCCTGATGATTTCATTTCTTAAATTAAAATTTGAAAAAACATAGTAGTGATACTCAAAAACCAATTGGGAGCAGATGGATAATGTGTATGATTTGGGAAGATGAAATGGATATACAATAGAGAGGAAACAAATTTTAGTTGTTATCATAATGTGCTATAAATCAGAATATATATAGGGTAAAACCAAAAGTAAAGATTTAGCATGCGAAAAGATTACCATCGAATAGCTGTTATTGAGAATGGCGATGCGTAATAATTTGGTTTACAATAAATAAATAATATAAATATGAAGTGTTTGTTTACGTCTCGCTGATTATGCTGTTGCGCCGATTTGTATATTGGAACAGGTGGATTTGCAATTCTAAATTCAAGAAACTAAATCCTGAATTTGGATTTTAAAACAGTTTTTTCTACCTTTGTATTTAGAAAATTGAACAATAATGAACGAATCAGACAACATAATAGACCGGATAAATTCATTTATAGAAGAACGCAATTTGACTCGATCCCAATTCGCGGATGCCTGTAGCATACCACGTCCTACAATTTCACAAATGTTGAGTGGAAAAAACAAAAAAATTGGTGACGATGTGATTTCTGTTATTCATAAAACATATCCGGAAATTCCAATGATGTGGCTATTGTTTGGCGAAGGCGAAAAACCTAAGTTTTGCGCGTCTGATCAAGCGTGTGAGAATCTATTATTCCCGCATGACAGTCCAAATCCTGTGGAAAATGAGATTCTCAAGGGTGTAGAGTCAAGGTCAATTGCTCAGAATATGCCTATTGTCAACCAGTTGCCGCAAGAAAAGAAGATTTCAAAGATTGTCGTGTTTTTTACAGATAACAGTTTTGAGGAGTATTATCTGAAAAAATAGCTTAAAACGTCTCTGTTTTTATCCTTCACGCATGGCTGTGTTTTGAAGGCGGAATCTCTTAGATTGGTATTTGCTTTAACGCTTCCATTTGTAAATCTTGCCATGGGCGATATGGTTCGGATGAGGTTCAATGCCCTCCAATGCTTATTTGGCATAAGCCGAGAGGCAACTTATGCCGCTGAGTTTGTATTCAAGTTTTTTTACGAGGCAGATATAGCCGCTCCAGTTTGGTGTGTTATAAAACCGTTGTGTTTAGGAGTCGCAATGGCTACATGCTGGCTGTTGAATATGTCTCATTTGTTCTAAAAAAGGCATATTTTCCTAGCTTTTCGTTTTTCCTATAATTTGTATTCTGATAAATGCTAATGCCGGTTAAGATAGTTAATGATAGCACGTATGAGTTTGTAAAAAAGCACTCCGAAAAATAGAGTTATCACTATTTGTAAAATACTAGCTAATACCATATCATTTTTGTTTGACGCAAAGATAGAGCAAAAGAATTGATATACCAAATTTTTTTTATATGTTTAAAAGCATAGTTTTATGACACCCCCCTATTTTCCCCCCTAACGTATGGGGGAAGACAAGTTATATAGTGTGGAAAAAGTGTTAGAATTTAAATATTAAAAAAGAGATATAGAGAGAGAAAAAAAATTAAGAGAATAGGCACGAGCGCGCTTTGCACACTCGTGCCCTCTGCGTGGTAAACGTGCTATTGGACAGCGAACCATTTGCACTTATTGCGCTCATACCTAAAAATACGTGCACATACGTAAACGCATGCGCACGCACATTTAGGTATGCTTATAAGTGCATGTCAAAATGTGTCACTTTGCCTATAGTAGGACAAGATAATCAGGAAGCGTCGGTTACGACGCTTTGCTTTCGCACAAAGATGTAAGGATTCCATACATCACCAAGCAGTATAACCAATAGCATCTGCAAAATTAGTCATGAAATTAGGTATAGACAGACCAGAACCCATAAAGCCAGGGGTTTGAGCAGCGTTAAAGGCACGATTACGGGAAAAACGATTAGACCAATAAGCATTAGAATACTCATTGCGCCTAAGCATAGAGCCGAACTCGTAAGGATTTTTACCATAGTAACCAAGATTCTTTTGCAAATCGGCGCGGGAAGCCTTATAAACGTCATCAAATAATTTATCTTTCATATCATTATCCAATTTGATACCACGAGTTTCTTCGGCAGCCTTATAAGCTTGTTGCATAGCATAGAACTCATTAGCACCATTAAGAGAAGCACGAGTGGAAGCCTCGTAGAGGTCCATAAGAACTCTATCATCAAACCATTGATACTCCTTTTGCAAGAGGTTAGAACGTTCATTTGTGAACGCTTGTTCGGTCATGAGGTTAGAAATTGTTTGAGCAGTAAGATTATTTTGCAAACGACCTTGTTTGAAACCATAGTTAAGCATATAGTTATTTTCAAGCCAAGTTTTAGCATATGACTCTTCACTATTTTTAGACATCCATTTAGATGTTGTAGTATCGTGTCCGAGTTTTTCCAAATTCTTATCCAAAAACGCACGAAGATATGAGTTTTGAATATTTTGGGCATTAGTCTGCGAATCAAGATTAGCAATTTCGGAACGTTGTTTAGCATACTGCATAGCAGTTTCATTGGCAGACTGCAAAACACCTTGAATAGATTGAAGAAGACCAAGTTTTTCCTGTGCAGGATTTTGCATAGTCGTAGGTTGTGCATTTGCATAGTTAGCGGAATCAAGTCCACGAGCGTTGCCAGCGTCACCGCCATCAAGCATAAGGTTTGGATTTAATCCGGCATCAAGCAAGCGCCGACGTTGAGCGGACGGAGTGTTATAAGCGTTTTCACGATTCCATTGCTCAACATTCCAATCATTTTGCTTTGAAGCAAGGAGATAGTTATAGGCATTAGTTTCACGAGCAATAGCCAAATTAGCCTTGTTAGTTCTATCGGTAGATGCACCGAGTTTACCATCTTTGTATTTATAATTACCTTGTAAGAGTTGATTATAAGTAGAGCGGTCAAAAGATGTAGAGCCGTTTCCAATCGAATTTGAAGCCATAAGTTACAAATGTTAATTAATTAATAAAAAAGCGAGGAAATAGGGGGGTACGCACCCCCCTAAAACCCCGCGGTGTTTTTCATAGTTTATTATTCCTTAGTTTTAGGTTCGTCCTTAGTTTTAGGTTCGTCCTTAGACTTGGATTGGGCAACATAACGCTCGAGCGAAGAACGCATATTAGCGGTATTTTGCCGGAGATAGTTATACCAATCGGAAACCTCAGAAAGGGACTGAACATATTTCGATTTGATAAACGATGCCAATTGCTCATCACTGAATTGCGCGCTAAGATTAGGCGAGTTATTAGGGCGAACATCATTAAGCCAAGAGCGAAGCGTATCTACACCGAGAGTCCGCTCCAAGCGGTCTTGGTTAAAGAGCAAAAACACATCGGAATGTGCGAAAACGATAGTTTCATCGCTAGTCTTAACCTCAGTATGAAGTAACTCATGAACGGGCGATTGCTCAGCGAAAATTTGTAAAGGTTGGTCGCAAAGAGGACAGCCTTTGAATAAACGTGTATCTGACATAGTCGTAAAATTTAAAGTGTAGTTTAGATTTAATACGGCATTCCATCGTAATCAAGATTACGAACAGCCTTGACATCGAAGAACGAGTTGATAAGCAAGCAGTCAGTATCGACAGTACTATCCGGAGAAACAAAGAAAATAGACTTATTACTAAGAATCCAAGGATTGACCTTTAGGAAAGGATACGAATAGTTAAATAGAAAGCGTCCGTCTTCACCGACAAACATATCTCGGAGGTAATCCGGAGAAATAGGAGCAACCCAGTGTGTCATAGTAGTACGGAAAGCACCGTTAACAACATCAATAGAGGTCTTCCACGGGAGGTAGCGAGAACCATAACCTACAAAATCAGTAGGTAGAGTAATATCACCACCGGATTTTTTATTCTCGAGGGTGTAGCGGTCATTACTGATAAGAGAACCGGAGAAAGATTGCATACCAATGCTATCAAATTCGGGAATAGGATAGTCGTTAGCATCCGTAGTCAAAAGGGTTTGGTCAATACCTGTATAATCATAGTCGAGAAGTGGAACTGCGTGATAAATGCACATCAAAATACCATACTCACCTTTAGACTCAAAATGAATCTCCTTAGAGTTGTTAGAGCCAGTACCATTACCTTTGATATTAGGTTGAGCGTCCGGAGTATCAAGAGTAGAGTTAACCTCCTCATTAATATCTATGTTTGAGGACGAGCCACCGAGGTAAGTAGAAAGGTACCCAAGATGATTAGACGGGCGGACACCGAAATGCTTATAGATTTGTTCGCAGTAGTCATGACCATCCGGTAAGGATATTTCTTTCCAACGCTGAAGCGCTTGTTTTTCACGAAGTTGAAGAATATCAAACGAAGCAGAGAATTTTTGAGCGACATTAGAAGCAACCAAAGAAAAGTTATGATTGTGCGGAGCATTAAGCAAAGAACCATATTGAAGCGGAGAGCCATCGGATTTAGTCAATAAATTACCTTGAAAACCATCGACAACGACATTCTCAGACGGAGAAACAAATGACTTGTCTTTAGAACTATAAAGACTTGCAGTAGCCTGAGAAATAGAACCCTGAACGGAAGATTGAGAAGATGGAAGAGTACCATCAGAAACGATAGAAGCCACGTCTCCATACTGAGATTTAGGGAGAAGTCCCATTATCATATCCTTTTGCCAATTACAATAGCGGAGGTCAAACATACCAAGTTGATTAAAATAGGTAGAGGTTGCATCATGGAGAATACCGGAAGCCTTGAGGAAATTAAGGCGAGAAGTGTCTCCATTATAAACAGAAACGTAGTCTATATTATAAGCAGATGGATTCGCAGATTCCCATTCGGGACGGCGAAAAAAGTCTTGATAGATTTTTTGATAAGCGAGTAATGGAAATGGCGATACGGCAAAATTTTTAGCATAACAGCCTTTTTGTTTTGCAGAAGTTGACGATGGAAAATCAGTAGCAATTTTAATGTATTCATCAGTTACACGACCATAGCCAAGGTAAGACATTAGCTTACCAAAGAGATGCGCACGGCTGAAGCCGAAGAAATTGTTACCACGGGATTTGTCTTGAGCGACAATAGAGGAGGGGTTGTATCCGGTAGAAAGTCCCGTAAGAACAGAAGGTACACCAGAATCGACAGAAGCCACAGTGGCCCAAGGGGCAAAAAGTTGCTCAAGAGTGAAATAAGGGAGTTGAGAAGAAACAGAAGCATTTTGCTTAAGCGAAACGGCAGACACAGGATTGTCTTTCATTTGAGTAATAGCAGTAGGAAAGTTCTTCCAAAGCAGATGCATAGGGACGAAGAACCAATCATAGTACTCTTTAATACGAGTATACGCAGCGGTAGAAACCGGCTGAGTACGAGTAAAGTGTTGGACTTGTGCGGTGAACTTATCACCAGGGATTACGAATTTCCAATAGACAGGAAGCAATTCACCAACTTTGGCAGTAAAAGCATTCTTGTTGGAAAGGTCAAAACCACTTCTATGGGTGTGGTTTTTCAAGTCTTTGAACTGAAATAAAGATTTAGACATAAGTATAGATTTAGTTAATAAAACATATTGTTAGCGTCATTGTGCATTTTACGCATTAGTTTACGGAGATGTATTTCAACGTCTGAAACATCGAAAGATTTAGCGATATTAGATAGTTGGAGGACAGGATAGTAGGTATTGCGTCCGTCAAGATATGTAGTTACAAAATCATGGTAAGATATGCGCAGAATTTTATGCCAATTATCAAGGTAAAAAGGCAAGAGATTACGAACATAAGAGGACTTATCGGTGCAAGCATCCGAAAGAGCGATTTGAGCAGAATAGAAATCGGAGAGTTGCCGGAGAGCGACATCAGACCAAAATTTATAGATAGAGCGAACCTTATCTAAGTTAGTATCATAGTCGACAGAGCCGTCACAACAAAATTCAATGAAGTGTTTAGAGGTGTACAAAAGGGATTCTATACGCTGAATCTGTTGCGGATAGAAACATTTGACGGGTTTGAGACCAAGGAAATAAAAGAGCCAATCAAACATAGGGATAGAATGATTAAGCAGAGAAGAGTGAAGTGCCTTAGCAAGAGCCGGCACGGATTGATAGCCTACAATGTTTTGGGCGGTGTAGTACAAGCGATAAAGGCCAATTGCGTCCGAAGTATTGAGCCGAGAAAAGCCATTACATTTGGGGAAAAATAGTAATTTAAGCGACCGGCTTGGAAAGATTTCAACGGATTTAGAGCCGAGCAAGCGATTGTGGGAACTAACAAGGAAAGAGGCATCCGCATATATCTCTTTTTTAATATAGCGGTAATAAGACGTACCGAAGTATTTAGAATGCGAGGAGAACGGACATAAGAAGCGATTTTGATATATAGAGGGTAAGTCGCAAGCGCTATTGATATAAGACGCAACGTAGTTAGAAGCATGTCCTCTTGATTTAGAGTAATTGACACGACCAAAGCGCCACGCTTGACATATAGTTTTTCCAATAACCGAGGAGATTTCGGAAGAGTTGAAGTAAAAGAGGAGGTGGAAATGTATACGGAAAGATTTAGGTCCGTATTCTGATACAGCGTAATAACGGATTTTTTCATCAATGTTATATTTACGTTTGAGGATTATTCGGAGACGTTTAAGGAAGTTCTGTAAATCAGATTTGAGAGGGTAGGAAATGTGCATGCCACCAAGTTTGCATTTATTACACATCCGGACAGCCTTTTCAAGGGGAAATTTAACATCAAGAGCAAGGGCATTGCCGTAGTTATCCTTATCTCTACGACAGACGGAGAAAATATCGAAAGTATTATCGCCATTATAACCGAGCCAAGCCTTTGGGATGAAGTTTTTAGAATATGTAAGAGTAGCGAAATAGGTGTAAGCGTTATCGTTAGATTCGCATTCGCAAAGACGTGAGAAATATGCTCCACGCTTGTTTACACAATAGGCGCATTTGCCACAAGAGGTGACGATTTTATCACCAGAAGAGTTATAAACAACTCGAGGGCGTAGACAGGTATGGAGCAATCTCTCAAACATCAATGAATAACTATGAGTAAAGAACGAATGTTACAATGGGAGTTGGTTACCTCCTAAAGCACCGAGAATTGCGGTAAGAATGTAGGTAAGCCATTTGATAAGATTCTTTTTAGCAGTTGGTTTCATTTTATAAAAGTTTTAAATTTAACGTTTAGAGCCTTCGTTGTCAAGAAGTTCGGGGTGCGAAACGAAGTCGGGAAGTTCTTGGATTAAGAAAATAGAGTTGGGAAACTCGAACATCAATTGTTGAATCTGGTCAGCAGGACACCGAACAAGGTGAGGTTTAGCGTTAGGGATTTTGGTTGTAGTAATTGATACAAGATAGTTGATAGTTTTTTCCATAATTATTTATTTAGAGTTAATAAAATCAGACAAAGTTGAGCAACCAACGAAATCCCTAACCTTATAGTCAATTTGTTGTATTTGTCCTTGCTTGTCAAAATAAACAAGATGTATGACACGGACATAACCACGAAGTTTGTACAATGATAAGAGGACTTCAACAAGAGGAGTAGAAAAAAATTCAGACCTGGAACTATAGTTATACAGATAGTAGTAAGAGCCACTACTAGTCATCTTATGATAAACAATATCCAAAGACTGAATGCAGCAAGGGGAAAGTTTTTGTAAACTTCTGATAATCTCATTCTTCTTCATAATTAAAATATTTAATTGGTTAGTTATTTTCCTATAATTTGTATTATGATAAATAGAGTGCGGGTGATGTAATGTTTTTGGAAGAACTTGCCATTGTCGGTAATCATAGTCAAGTTCAGCCTCAGCGCTCCATTCGTTAGCACGTTTTAGCTATTATTCGTCATACTTCAAATCATCCCGGTGTCTGTTAAGTTGGTCAGATATAGCATCTACATCGTGTTGCAATGCACGTAAAGCATCATTGTGCGTTGTCGTATTCTGAATAGCATACGTCCTGCCGATACCGTCCACTTCGGTCACATAAGTATCCCAGCCGTAATGCGCACCTTCTCCCTCGCCCATATGCGAGTGGTCAAAAGCATCGAAGTCCGCTCCGCTGCCGTGGTATACACGATGCTCACGGACTGAACTGCCGTTAACCTCATCGCGCTCGGCCAAGCCTGTCGTGTCTTTGAACTCTTCACCAGCCAATGCGTCATTTTGAGTAGGAATATTCTATGATATGGGCGTTGCCGTCATTGTGCAAGCCTTTGTTTTTGTGGCTTGAAATAACAATGCTTATTCCCTCGCTCTCATTATTCTCATAATTTGTTGCAAGTGTTCCAAGATTGTTCCGTCAGCACTTGAAATGACAGTGGCATTATTAGTGGCTTCGGCTGCTATCATCGCGGTTTCAAGTGCTGATTTTTGTTTGCCGCTTAACCGCCCTCTTCCGTTCAGTCTGTCTATGACTCTCTGCATCTCTTCCGAATCAGTCACCACGTCAAGTCCACCTTTGCGCATACGCTCCACAAGGTTGTCCCTCAGTTCCCGCTCCTCCGCTTCATTCTCAGCCTCTCTCGCGCTCTCGTTGACTCCATCTCCATCCTTCAACGCACTCTCAAACTCTGCGAGAAGTTTGTCGGCGGCCTTCATCCTGCGCACACCTTCCTTGTCGCCTCTGTTCTTGAAATACTTGACCATCCTCGCCACTGTGTCACGCAGACGGGCAAGGATGCCTTTCTCTCCTCTCAGCGACTCGGCAAGACGCTTCAACTCATCCTTGTCGTTCAACTCCTCTCCAACGATGTCGCACGTCACCTCCTTGGTAAGTTTCCCCTCGGCATAAGCATTCAACTTGCGCTTCTTCTCGATGCGTTCATTCTATTCCTTCTCGCCGACGACCTCCAGAGCCGCCTTCTGCAAAGCCTTGAACTTGCCACCGTCCATCCGCTTCACTCCGTGCGTCACCTCGTGTCCCAGCACCTGCTCCAACGGCTTCTCGGCATCCTTTGCGATACGGATCACTTTCTTGTCCGCGTCTATCGTTCCGTTTTCCTTCATCGTGTCCACCCATTCCACAAGATAGCCCAACGCACCTGCAACCTCCTCGGCGTCAGCGGTTTTTGCTTTGGCTTGTCATCCTCAGCCTTGCGTTTCTTCTTCTCCTTGTCGGCAATCTCCTTAGCCTTGTCAAAAACGATCTGCTTCTTTTGCTTCTTCCCCGGCTTTTCGCTACCTTTGCCGGTGGAAGCAGTGTGCGGCGTAGCTTTGCCTTCAATGACTTTGGTTGTAACGCGATTGCCATTGTCAGCTGCTTCCTTGTCATAAGCCGTCAAAACCCAGTTTTTGTCGGCTATTTTTTTATCTCCCTCTCTGAAGTTTTTTCTGACCGTGACCAATTCAGACCCCTTTCTGAACACAATCTTGTCTCCGTCCTCAAAATCGTTCTTTCCAGTTTCTACAATGTCTTGTATGTGGCTCATCGCCTCGTCCACGTTGGCGAAACTCTTACCCTCTCCAACGTGCTTGTTGAGAATATGGGCAAGTCCGCCATTCTCGTCACCCCACACCAAATCAATGTCACCGACATCTTTTCTGTGGAACACACCGAGCAAGTCGCCGCCTTTATGCTTCATCAAGAAATCAAAGGCTTCTTTCACCTTCCCTTTAAATTGGTTGTAGATGTTTCCAAACACACCACTCCCTACGGGCTTTGGTTCTTCATCGTCCATTCGCTTCTCCGCTTCCTCCTTGGCGGCTTCCTCTCTGCGTGACTTCTCGCCTACGATGGCTTTCCAAGCGGCTACCTCTCTCTCTGTGCCTCCGCTACCGCTTTCTCGTTTTCTTTGATTGACCGCAACAATCCTTCCGGCGTCTCGCCTTTCTCCTTCAGTGCCTTTGCCGCCTTCAACCTCTTCTCGGCGCCTCGAAAAAATACCAATGCGAAAGGGTCGACCTAACACTTTGTCAGATCGACCCTTTCGAAAGTCTTCGGTTAAGGCTTATTGCTATACGTAGCCTTTGATAATGCCTCGCTTCGAGTTGCGCACAAACAAGATGATTTCGTCACGCTCTTTCGTGGCAGGAAGTTCCGCCTCGATATGCTCCACAGCATCGCTATTGTTGTATCCAGAAAGATATAGATAACGATATATGTCCTGGATGTCACGAATCTGCTCATTTGTGAAACCGCGTCTACGCAAGCCTATTGAGTTCACGCCAGCATACGATATCGGTTCACGGGCAGCTTTTACATATGGGGGAATGTCTTTGTTGACCAAAGCCCCGCCTTGTATCATCACATGAGAACCTATATGGCAAAATTGATGAATCAATGTTCCCCCTCCAACTACCGCAAAATTGTCGATTTGTACCTCTCCAGCAATCTGCGAAGCGTTTGCAATAATGATATTGTCCCCAATCACGCAGTCATGGGCGATGTGAGAATAAGCCATAATAAGGCAATTGCTGCCAACAACAGTCTTGCCCTTCGACGCGGTGCCCCTGTTTATGGTCACGCATTCACGAATGGTTGTGTTGTCGCCAACGATAGCCAACGTGTTTTCTCCCATAAATTTAAGATCTTGAGGAATCGCACCAATAACAGCGCCCGGGTAAATTGTGCAGTTCTTGCCAATCCTTGTACCCTCCATGATTGTAACGTTGCTGGCAATGCGAGTTCCCGCTCCGATTTCCACGTTTCTGTCAATTGTCACAAATGGGTCAATGACCACGCTTGGGTCGATTTTTGCATCTGGATGTATGTATGCTAATGGTTGCTTCATATTATTTATTTTTGATTATTTGCGCCATGAATTCAGCCTCGGAAACGATTTTATCGCCAACAAAAGCATAGCCCTTCATATTGGCACAACCTCTTCTCAATTCAGTCAAGAATGACACGTGGAAAACTAAAGTGTCGCCAGGGACTACTTTCTGTCGGAATTTTACGTTGTCGATCTTCATAAAATAAGTAGAATAGCTTTCTGGATTATCAACAGAGCCTAAGACAAGCAATCCTGCAGTTTGAGCCAAGGCTTCAACTTGAAGCACACCAGGCATCACTGGCTCTGTAGGGAAGTGGCCTTGGAAGAATGGTTCGTTGCCCGACACGTTCTTTACTCCAACAATATATTTGTCGGATTTGTCGATAATCTTGTCAACCAACAAGAACGGATATCTGTGTGGAAGCAACTCTCTGATACGGTTTACGTCCATAATCGGGGTCTCGTTTGGATTGTAGACCGGGGCCTGAACCTCCTGACGCTTTAATTCGCGTCTCACCTTTTTCGCAAATGTAGTGTTGATTGTATGACCTGGGCAAGTGGCGATAATACGGCCCTGCACACGTCTGCCAATCAAAGCCACGTCGCCAACCACATCAAGAAGTTTGTGGCGTGCCGGCTCGTTTTTAAACACCAGCTCGTCGTTGTTGATGAATCCGAACTCTGACACTTTCTTTCTTGGCACGTTCATCATATCGGCGATTCTGTCAAGCTCCGACTGCGCCACCGGAGTGTCGTAAATAACGATGGCATTGTCCAGGTCGCCGCCTTTTATCAAGTCGTGTTTGACCAACTCGTCAATTTCTCTTACGAAAACGAATGTACGGCTTGCAGCAATCTGTGTCTTGAAATCATCCAAAGAGTCAAGAGTGGCGAACTGATTGGAGAGTACAACCGAGTTGAACTCAATCATTACATCCACGCAGAAATCGCTATCGGGAATAACGCAAATTGAGGCTTCGGTTTCGCTGTCCTTAACCGTTGTGCGGTTTCTTACAACATACACCGCTGCGTCTTCCGTCTGCTCAACAACTCCGACTTCCTCAATCTTGTCCATAAATATTTTTGCACTGCCGTCAAGGATTGGCACTTCAGGGCCATTCAGCTCCACGAGGCAGTTGTCGACATTGGAAGCATACAACGCAGCCATGGCGTGCTCAATAGTGGAGATTTTCAAGTCGCCAGAAGCAATAACCGTTCCGCGGCATGTCTCCACGACATTCTCAGCCACAGCTTCGATAGGCGCTGCTCCTTCAACATCAATGCGAAGGAATTTCCGCCCAAAATTGTCTGGAGCAGGCTTGAATGTCGCTTCAATTTCCCTGCCCGTATGCAAGCCCTTACCTTTTATGGTAAAAGCAGATTTCAACGTACATTGTTTCATATTATCTTTTTTATTTGTTGTCTTTTTTGTTTAAGTCTTTTTTTATAGTGTTCAAGTCGGCGATTATGTCGCCCAACCGGCGACGATATGCAGCTTCGCGCATAAAATCTCTTGCGTCAACCGCAGGATACCCCAGCAGCACCTTGTCGTCGCCTGTTCTTGTATGGATGCCAGACTGTGCCCCAATTTGGTTCCGGTCACCGATTGTGATGTGACCGGCGATGCCAACTTGGCCTCCAATCATATTTTGTTTGCCAATCTTAGCCGAACCCGCAATGCCTGTCTGCGCAGCAATAACTGTGTTGTCGCCGATTTCAACATTATGCGCAACTTGTATAAGATTGTCCAACTTCACGCCTTTATGGATTTTTGTCGAGCCCATCGTAGCCCTGTCGACAGTGGTGTTGGCGCCTATTTCTACATTGTCTTCAATTACCACATTGCCGATCTGGGCAATCTTCAGATAACTGCCGTCCTTTTCAGGGGCAAATCCAAAGCCGTCGCTTCCCACAACAACTCCCGAATGGAGAATGCAATTCTCGCCGACAACGCACCCCTGGTATATTTTAACACCTGCGTAAAGAGTCGTGTTGTTTCCGATAACAACACCGTCGCCAATATAGCACTGAGGGTATATTTTTACGTTCTCTCCTATTTTGGCATCTTTGCCGATATAAGAGAATGCACCAAGATAAATTGATTTTGGCAAATCAACGCCATCCGAAACATATACGGGCTGCTCCACTCCGGATTTCACAGGAGCCGATGCTTGCACCAAATTGAGCAACTCCGCCAAAGTTGCATACGGGTCGTCCACCTTTATCAGTGTCGCTTTTATAGGCTGCTCAGGTACAAAATCTTTGCGCACCAACAAAACAGATGCCTTTGTCGTATATACAAAATGCGTGTATTTAGGATTGGCCAAGAATGACAAAGAACCCTCTTGAGCCTCCTCGATTTTAGAATAAGAGGATATCTTCACAGAGCCGTCGCCCTCGATTTCACCTCTTATAATAGTCGCTAATTGCGTTGCTGTTATTTCCATTTAATAGATTTTTCGCTTTACAAATGTGCAAATTTAGTTATTTTTTTAGAATCCCGTCAAAACTTCATGCGGAAATCAGTGACATGTAGCTCAAAATCCATCAAAACGACCATTTATTGTTAAATTTTCATTTTTTTATTGCATCTTCACAAAAAGTGTTTGCGTAAACAGCGAAAAATTCATACCTTTGTGCCGCAAATTTTAAAAACTAATCAATTAATTATGAACAAGTACGAAACCGTTTTCATTTTAACTCCCGTTTTGTCTGATGCTCAGATGAAGGAAGCGGTAGAAAAATTCACTGCTGTTCTCACTAAAAATGGTGCAGAAATAGTAAATGAAGAGAACTGGGGCCTCCGCAAGTTGGCATACCCTATTCAGAAAAAAAGCACAGGCTTCTATTGCCTTGTTGAGTTCAATGCAGAACCGCAGGTTGTGAAGAAACTTGAGACAGCTTATCGTCGCGACGAGAAAGTTATCCGTTTCTTGACATTCCGTCTTGACAAGTATGCTGCAGAATACGCTGAAAAACGCAGAAGTCTTCGCGCAGCTAAGTCTAACAACAACGAAACAAAGGAGGATTAATCATGGCACAACCACAATCAGAAATCAGATACTTGACTCCGCTTTCAGTAGATGTCAAAAAGAAAAAATATTGCCGTTTCAAAAAGAGTGGCATTAAGTATATCGACTACAAAGATCCTGAATTCCTCAAGAAATTCTTGAACGAGCAAGGCAAAATCCTTCCTCGTCGCATCACGGGAACTTCACTCAAATTCCAGAGAAGAGTGGCACAGGCCGTAAAACGCGCCCGTCATCTTGCACTTCTTCCTTACGTGACTGACTTGATGAAATAACATTAAAAGAAGGATTACAATTATGAAGATCATATTAAAAGAAGATATCGCAAATCTTGGCTACAAGGACGATGTTGTAGAAGTTAAGAGCGGTTACGGTCGAAACTACCTTATCCCAATGTGCAAAGCTGTTATCGCTACCGAATCGGCACTTAAAGTTTTGGCAGAAAACCAGAAGCAAAGAGCCCACAAGCTGGCTAAAATCAAAGCCGACGCTGAGGCATTGGCAGAGTCTTTGAAGGACGTTGCTTTGACTATCGGAGCAAAGACAAGCTCTACCGGCACAATCTTTGGTTCAGTAAGCAATATTCAAATTGCAGAGGCTCTCGAGAAGTTGGGTTTCAACGTAGACCGCAAACTTATCGTTCTCAAAGAGGCTGTGAAGGAAGTTGGAAGCTACAAGGCTCTCTTGAAACTCCACAAAGAAGTTTCTGTAGAAATTCCTTTCGAGGTGGTTTCTGAATAAGACACAACTTACATCAAAATAAAAATAAGCGCACGCTCAATTACGTGTGCTTATTTTTTTATAAAGTTTGGAAGTTAGAGGAAATATGGTTATTTTTGGGAAACGTATAAAACTATTGAAACTATGACTGATATTTCATCAATGATTCAGGAACTACTGGTCAGGTTTGGGAGTATAGACATTGCCGAGAGCGAGTTTAAACGTCTGATTTTCGAGGACGAGGCGCTTAAGGCTTATTTTAAGGAATGGTGTGACGATATGGGCTACCGCGAACGCACAGCGTTTGTTGATTATTGTCACGAATACTTGGACAATCACGAATCTGCATTTGATTCCCTTACAGAATATGACGAATAACAACGAACGCGCAATTCTTCCCGCCGAATGGGCAGAACAAGACGCCATAATGCTTGCGTGGCCACATGCCGGAACAGATTGGTCATATATGCTGGAAGAAGTTGTCTCTTGCTACAAAGAGATAGTCAACGCCATTGCTGACCAAGGCGAAAGAGTCATCGTCATAGCAGACCCTGACGACAGCAGCGACATATCATTCAGCAACGAGTTGATATCCGTGGTCAAATGTCCGACAAATGACACTTGGGCACGCGACACTTGTTCCATAACCACGCTTCGCGGAAACCGCCCCGTGGTCAACGATTTCAAGTTCAACGGTTGGGGTCTGAAATTTGCCGCCGACAAAGACAATCTTATAACATCCCGTCTTTTCGATTCCGGAATGTTTAAGGGGGAATATTCAAACAGCTTGAATTTTGTCCTTGAGGGAGGCTCCATTGAGAGCGACGGCAGAGGAACGCTGCTCACCACAAGCGAATGCCTTCTTTCCAAGAATAGAAATGGCCAATCATCCAAAGAGGAAATACAAGCGTACTTGGAAAAGGTATTCGGCATAAGCAGAGTGTTGTGGCTTGACCATGGCTACCTTAGTGGCGACGACACTGACAGCCACATAGACACCTTGGCGCGATTGGCGCCAAACGACACCATTCTGTATGTTTCAACCGATGATGAACGTGACGAGCATTTCACAGAGTTGAAAGCTATGGAATGTCAGCTCCAAAGTTTCACAACCGCAGACGGAGCAAAGTATAAGTTGCTCCCATTGCCGTTACCCGCCCCTATCTTTGCCGACGGGGAGCGGCTGCCAGCAACATATGCCAATTTCCTTATTGGAAATGGATTCGTTCTTGTCCCTATTTACGGCCAGGAAAGCAACGACAGCGAAGCCATGAGCATAATATCCTCTGCATTTCCAGACAGAAAGGTTCTCGGCGTTGACTGCCGAGCATTGATAAAACAGCACGGATCGCTCCATTGCGTTACCATGCAGTTCCCTAAAAATTCATTGAATATATGAGCAGAATCATCAAATTAGGATACATTCAGCAAGCCAACAGCGCCTGCATAAGCAAGAATAGAGAAAAACTTGTCGCAAAAATAAAACGCTTGGCAAACAACGGCGCGCAACTTGTGGTGCTGCAAGAATTGCACGACAGCTTGTATTTCTGCCAAACGGAGAGCGTCGACAATTTTGACTTGGCGATAGACATTAACGGCGAAGAAACAGGCGTTTATTCCAACGTGGCAAAAGAATGCGGCATAGTGCTTGTGACATCGCTGTTTGAGCGCAGAGCGCCGGGGTTATATCACAACACCGCCGTTGTTTTTGAAAAAGACGGATCCGTTGCCGGGAAATATCGCAAGATGCATATTCCTGACGATCCGGCATATTATGAGAAATTCTACTTTACGCCCGGGGATATAGGTTTTGAACCAATCCAGACATCTGTCGGAAAACTTGGTGTATTGGTTTGTTGGGACCAGTGGTATCCGGAAGCGGCTCGATTGATGGCATTGAAAGGCGCAGAATTATTGATATACCCTACCGCTATCGGATGGGAAAGCTCAGACGATGAAGCGGAAAAAATGCGTCAGCGACAAGCGTGGATGCTGTCTATGAGGGGGCATGCCGTAGCCAACGGGCTGCCCGTTGTCGCAGTAAACAGAGTCGGACACGAACCTGACCCGTCGAATGCAACCAATGGAATCCAATTCTGGGGTTCGAGCTTTGTCGCAGGACCTCAAGGCGAGCTGATTGATGAAGCCGCTACCGACAGCGAGGCGGAGAAAATTGTTGCAATAGATTTGACAAGAAGCGAACAGGTGAGACGCTGGTGGCCGTTTCTGCGTGATCGACGCATCGACGCTTATCAAAACATCCTAAAGCGTTTTGATGACTGACAGATAGTTATTCGGAGACAGGGCTGTTTTCACGGCCTCGTTTCCAAATGCCGTCCAGTGCGTCAGCCAACGATTGCAGTTCGGTTTTTATTTCCTCAAGACGTTCCGCCACCTCTTGTCTTTTTGACACATTTTTGCGGTTGTGCAGAATCTGTTCTTGGGCGGCGGCAAGCTTCATGCCGCGCACCTTTACAAGATAATGCACCATCTTGATTTTTTCAATATCGTCGGTCGTATACAGCCTATCATTGCCTCTCGACCGTCGAGGAGACAATACCGTAAACTGCCGTTCCCAGAAATGCAATGTCGAGATGGGGATGTCAAGCATTTCCGAAACTTCTTTGATTTTATAATATTTTTTCTCAGTGCTACGCATTAGGGTGGATTCTTCTTTTACAAAAGTAATAAAATGATTACTTTTGCAAGATAAAATGAGAGTTAATTCTCGTTCAAAAAACTTGATTTCAAACGAAAGTTTATATTACGATATGTATTCAGCAAAAGAAATTAGAGAATCTTTTAAAGATTTCTTCCACAGCAAAGGCCATCAGATTGTGCCTTCTGCACCGATGGTCATCAAAGACGATCCGACATTGATGTTTACAAATGCCGGAATGAACCAGTTCAAGGACATCATATTGGGCAACGTCCCGCCGAAATACAAACGAGCCACAGACTCTCAAAAATGCTTGCGCGTAAGCGGTAAACATAACGACTTGGAAGAAGTGGGACTTGACACATATCACCACACGATGTTTGAGATGCTTGGCAATTGGTCGTTTGGTGACTATTTCAAAGAAGGAGCCATCGATTATGCGTGGGAATATCTTGTGGACGTATTGCATCTCAATCCGGACGATTTATATGTGACTGTGTTTGAGGGATCTCCAGAAGATGGCCTTTCACGCGACGATGAAGCTGCCGGATATTGGCTGAAGCATGTATCCGCCGACCACATCATTAACGGCAATAAACACGACAACTTTTGGGAAATGGGCGAAACTGGTCCTTGCGGTCCATGCTCCGAGATTCATCTTGACTCGCGCACACCTGAGGAGAAAGCCAAAACGCCTGGCCGCGAATTGGTCAATAAAGACGACCCCCAGGTTATTGAAATCTGGAACATCGTATTTATGCAATACAACCGCAAGGCAGACGGCAGTCTCGAACCGCTTCCTATGCATGTCATCGATACAGGAATGGGATTCGAGCGTCTTGTGCGCGCATTGCAGGGAAAACACTCAAATTACGACACAGACGTTTTCCAACCGTTGATTCAGAAAATCTCACAATTGTCAGGAAAAAGTTATGGCAAAGACGGGAAGGTTGACGTAGCAATGCGCGTAATCGCCGACCATGTACGTACAATCGCCTTCTCTATTGCCGAAGCTCAACTTCCATCTAACGCCAAGGCTGGTTATGTGATTCGACGCATCCTGCGCCGTGCTGTTCGGTATGCATACACATTCCTTGACCAGCGTCAAGCATTCATATACCGTCTTGTGGACACACTGATAGAGTCTATGGGCGATGCCTACCCAGAGCTCAAGCAACAACCAGATTTGATAAAGACGGTAATTAAAGAGGAAGAAGACACATTCCTCCGCACATTGGAGACAGGGATCAAACTTCTCGACAAGGTTGTCAACGAGGCCAAGGCAGATGGCAGAAAAGAAGTGAGCGGAACGGAAGCGTTTGTGCTGTATGACACTTATGGATTCCCTCTTGATCTTACAGAACTCATTCTGAAAGAGCATGGTTTCACCGTCAACCACAAAGAGTTTGACGAAGAAATGGCGAAGCAAAAGCAACGTGCGCGCAATGCTGCCGCAATAGAGGCTTCCGACTGGGTTGAACTCAATGCCGGGGAATCGGAGTTTGTCGGATATGACAAATTTGAATGTGAGACATCCATTCTCCGATACCGCAAGGTAAAACAGAAAAACAAAGAGTTCTATCAGATTGTGCTGAAAGAGACACCGTTCTACGCAGAAATGGGTGGACAGGTCGGCGATACTGGTTGGCTGATTTCAGGCGATGAGAAGATTGAAGTATTCGATACAAAACGCGAAAACAACCTGCCTATTCATTTGACAACAAAGATGCCGTCAAATCCGCAGGCTGCAATAATCGCAAAAATAGACACCGACAAACGCTTGGCTACGTCATGCAACCACACGGCGACCCACCTGTTGCACGAAGCGCTGAGAGAAGTGCTCGGCACACACGTGGAGCAAAAAGGCTCATATGTATCGCCTACAGAACTCCGCTTTGACTTCTCGCACTTCCAGAAGATGACAGAAGAGGAAATAGAGGCAGTTGAGCGACTTGCAAACAAGAAAGTACGTAACGCCATCGCTCTTGACGAGCATCGCAATGTCCCTATTGCGGAAGCTAAAGCGATGGGTGCCATGGCATTGTTCGGAGAGAAATATGGGGAAGAAGTCCGCGTTATCAAATACGGCGACTCTGTTGAGCTCTGCGGAGGTACGCACGTGCCAAATACTGGCAACATTGGAATTATAAAGATTGTTTCAGAAGGAAGTATCGCCGCCGGCATACGACGCATTGAGGCAATAACTGGCGAAAATGTGGAAAACGCAATCCACGAGTTGCAGAACACGATAAAATATGTTGGCTCTCTGCTCAACTCTTCGGATATAAAGAAGGCTGTCAAGAAAACAATCTCTGAAAATGCCGAATTGCGGAAAGATGCTGAAGACATGGCAATCGAACGCATCAAGAACCTTAGTTCTCAACTTCTTGGGAAGAAAGAAACACTGCCAAACGGCATCCAATTGACATCATTGGGCGGTATGCGCATTCCAGACATTGTCAAAGGAGTGGCATTTGCCATACGTGAGGCCTCCCCTACAAAAACAGCATTTGTAGCAGCAACCGTAAGTCCGGAGAAGAAACCCATGCTTACCGTAATGCTTACAGACGACCTTGTGAAAGAAGGACTTAGCGCTGCGTCAATTGTACGTGAGGCAGCAAAGGCAATCAAAGGTGGTGGCGGTGGCCAACCTGGATTCGCACAAGCTGGCGGTAAAAATGCTGATGGGTTGCACGACGCTTTCAATGCTCTGATTGCAGCGGTCAAGGAATAGAAAACATCACTCTCAACACTACAGTCATCGGATACATCAATAGCATTGCGTGTCCGATGACTTTTTCTATAACTTTTTTGCTGTAACTAAATTTATTTTGGGGGATAAGCCGCAATTATGTGATAAATTTTTATTATCTTTGCGCGTAAAATCCGATTTTAAATAACAACATCTGAATGAGACAATTAAAGATTTCAAAATCAATCACCAATCGTGAAAGCGCATCGCTTGATAAGTATCTTCAAGAAATTGGACGAGAAGATCTTATCTCTGTAGAAGAAGAAGTTGAGTTGGCTCAACGTATTCGAAACGGCGATCAGCGGGCATTGGATAAATTGACGCGCGCAAATCTTCGATTTGTTGTTTCTGTAGCAAAACAGTATCAGAACCAGGGATTGAGTCTGCCAGACTTGATCAACGAGGGTAATTTGGGCTTGATTAAAGCCGCTCAGAAATTCGATGAAACACGCGGTTTCAAATTTATCTCATATGCAGTTTGGTGGATTCGCCAATCGATTTTGCAGGCATTGGCAGAGCAATCAAGAATTGTCCGACTACCTTTGAATCAAGTTGGTTCGCTAAACAAAATTAGCAAAGAGCTTTCTAAATTCGAACAAGAAAACCAGCGTCGTCCTTCAGCAGAGGAACTTGCCAACCGACTCGACATTCCGGTAGAGAAAATCTCAAGTACAATCAGTGTTTCCGGTCGTTCCATCTCTGTAGACGCACCATTTGCCGAAGGAGAGGACAACTGTATGCTTGATGTGTTGACCAACGACGACTCCCCCATGGCAGACTCTTCGCTCAATCAAGAGTCGCTGTCGAAGGAGGTTGACCGAGCATTGAACCAATTGCATGACCGCGAACGCGAAATCTTAAAAATGTTTTTTGGCATAGGTTGTCAAGAAATGACTTTGGAAGAGATTGGTGACAAATTCGATTTGACACGAGAGCGTGTGCGCCAAATTAAAGAGAAAGCAATCCGTAAATTGAAAGGACAAAAGAGCAGACTCTTAAAATCGTATTTATAGTTAAGAACAATTATAAAATGCAACGAATCCCGGCTATTTCAGTCGGGATTCGTTGCATTTTATAACTAAAAAACATCTGTCCCCGTGAACCATCTCGGCCGAATCGTTGTTTCTTGAACAAAACTTATCCGTGAATAGCAACAAGAATCTAATAGATTAATTTGTATGAGACAGTTAAAGATTTCAAAATCAATCACCAATCGCACCAGTCAATCACTCGAAAAGTATCTCCAGGAAATTGGCAAAGAGGACCTCGTTTCAATAGATGAGGAAGTTGAGTTGGCTCAGCGAATCAGACAAGGCGACCAAAAGGCATTGGATAAATTGACGCGCGCAAATCTTAGATTTGTTGTTTCTGTAGCAAAGCAGTATCAGAACCAAGGATTGAGCCTGCCAGATCTGATTGACGAGGGTAATTTAGGCTTGATAAAAGCAGCTAAAAAGTTTGATGAGACCAGAGGTTTCAAATTCATCTCATACGCAGTTTGGTGGATTCGCCAATCGATTTTGCAGGCATTGGCGGACCAGTCGCGGGAAATCAGACTGCCGTTGAATCAAGTAGGTTTAAACAATAGAATAAGCAAGGAAATCTCCAAATTTGAGCAGGAAAATCAACGCCGCCCGTCAGCGGAAGAACTTGCGCAGCGCCTTGATATGCCATTGGAAAAGGTGGCAAGTGCCCTAAAAGCCTTCTACCGCACTGTGTCGGTCGACGAGCCTGTCGCTGACGGAGATGACAAATGTATGGCCGACACGCTTGCCAACGATGACGTGCCAAGCACTGATGCCACGCTGACGCAAGAATCACTGTCGAAGGAAGTTGACCGAGCATTGAATCAATTGCAAGGTAAAGAGAGGGAGATTTTAAGGCTGTGTTTCGGCATTGGCTGCAGTGAGATGACATTGGAGGAGATTGGTGACAAGTTCAATTTGACGCGGGAACGAGTGCGCCAAATCAAAGAGAAGGCAATCCGCAAATTGAAAGGGGAAAAAAGTGCATTGCTAAAGTCATATCTATAAAACGTTGCCACCATGGTGACAACGTCTAAAGAAAATCGAGTAGGAGGAGTTTACCACCTACTCGATTTTAATTTATAAAAATCAAAAACGATCAATTCCGTCCAGTCCGCGTAATCTTGTTCTTAATGTTTTCGTTAAATACCGATTCCTTCATTAATGATTCAACCGAGATGTGCATTCTGTAGCGCCAATAATGCTTTGCAATCGCAGGAACATTGATTTGTTCATCGTTTGGATTCTCCCTACGCAATTTTCCGTCAATCGACATCCAGTCCTGCCAAGGAAGCACAGTCAGCATTGATGGCGACTCAAGATGCTGGCTCACAACAATATCGCAAAGCCATGGTTCTGCATAAAATGGCGCGTCCCCCTCCTGGTGCAACATAGTGTTGTAGAATCTCTGGGTTTTGTCGTGGTTTTCCTCCCACCATTGTCTGATTCCACCCATATCATGGGTCGATGTAGTGCATACCGACAAATATGGATATTGATATGGATTGCCAAACTCGTCTTCTGGATTTTTGGGCATCCTTTGTATTTCCAGCGACAGAATCTGAAGTTGCTTCATCACCGCCGGCACACAGTCTGGGATCATTCCCAAATCCTCACCGCACACAAGCATATCTGTTGAGTTTACCAAAGCCGGAAGTTTCCACATAGCCTTTCCATACCAGAAATCATTGTGACGATGGTAATAGAAGTCGTTATACATTCTGTTGAAGCACCACTTCTCATAATCATTCAGCGACCTATAGATGTAGGTGAATTGTGCTGAGATTCGAGGATGGTATTTGCCATGTTCTTCTGGGTCCTCGATGAAAAGCACTTCATCAAGCAAGCCGCACAGGGCGTTTTCCAATTTATTGTTCTTGTCGTTTTTCTCATACGACGCAAACAACTCCGCAACTTTCTGTTGCGTATCAACTTCAGTTTTCAGTTTGTAGCGTCCCCCTCCTATCGATTCCAGATATAGCGATTTTGCCTCTTCGGTATATTCTCCAAAGAAATCGGCAAGGAAGTAGTCCATAATATATGGTTTGCATTGGAGATCCGGATTTATCCAGAAGTCATAATTGTTGCGCATTTCATCTGGTGTATATGGTAACGCCGGGTTGAACACACCCAACAAGCCATGCACCGCCGACATGGGTATTTGCCAGATTCGGAAGAAGCCAAGGATATGGTCTATTCGATACAGGTCGAAATATTCCGACATCTTGCGCATCCTGTTTTTCCACCATTTGAAGCCGTCCTGACTCATACGCTCCCAATTATATGTCGGTAATCCCCAATTCTGACCAAGCACTGAGAAGTCATCAGGCGGCGCTCCCGCTTGGCTGTTCAGATTAAACAAATCTGGGTCAACCCAAGCATCCGCACTTGCGCGGCTGATACCGATAGGTATGTCACCTTTCAACACAACACCGTGCTTGTGTGCATAATCACAACTATCTTTCAATTGTTTGTCAAGGTTGTATTGGATGTAATATGTTAGGTTGATTTCATCAGCATTGTCTTTGCACAACTCGTCGACAAGACTTTCGTCGAATTTTGAATACTTACCCCATTTGGTAAAGTCGGCAGTTCCAAATTTGTCACGCAACAAGCAGAATGCTGCATAATTCTTCAGCCAATACTCATTTTTTGCAAAGAACGATTTAAAGTTCTCCGTCTTCAAGGTCTTGGCTCCTGATTCGGCAAAGATTTCTCTCACATATTCCAGCTTGCCAGCATTGACACGCTCATAGTCGACTTGCGGAAGAGCATTCAACTCCACTGCCAGATTATTGAAATATTCCTGACGCTGATTGTCCTTCAGCTTGCCCAATGCCGGAATGTTCAAATACATCGGATGCAGTGCATAAGTCGAATTAGCTTTATATGGATAGGAATCCACCCATGTGTGAGTCATTGTAGTGTCGTTGATTGGTAGAATCTGCAAGACACGCTGCCCTGTCGCCGCCAGCCAATCAACCATTTTCTTTATGCTGAGGAAGTCGCCGGCGCCGAAATCCTCGTCGGTGCGGATTGAGAACACCGGAATAGCTGTACCTGCGCCCTTCCATAGCGCAGCGGAATCGTTGAATCTCAAGCCTGCGACAACAATACATCCGTTTTTGTCTGGAGCCGATATGTCAAGCACCCGGTTATTGCACCCTTCCCACGATTCAGTGCCGGTGTGTCTGTTTCTCTTGAAGAATTTATACTCCACCTGTTCCTCTTTTTCAGGAAATTGGAAAGCAACCGACCATATAGGATAATTGCAATCGGTAAGCGCCAACGCGTTCTCCTGGTCCCAATTTCCAAGCACATCGCAATTGCCTGTCACAAACAAGTCCTCGTCAGGTCTTACCGACGGAGCAAAAATTTCCAACGTGACGCCACCACGTTGATGAGGCAGCGCATCGTTTTTGTTTTCACGATGGAATATGGAATTGACAAACATCGACGAGTAGAAAGATTTGTCATAGGGCTGGTCATTCCAGGAATCCAAGATTTCATAGACCTTGATTTCTTTTCCAAACGTGAACAAGTGAGGCTTGCCCCACTCCTTGCGAACTGCGCCATTGTCGTTTCGGACAATATAGCAATACTCAAACGATTTGACATTACGCTTAATATCCACCTCTGTAGACCAAATGCCGTCCTCGTAGGTCATTTTCAACGCCTTGGACTCATTCCATTCGCCCAATTCCTTAACACTGCCCAAAAGATATAAGCTTTCTCCCCAGGCAGTGTTGTAGCCAATTCTAAATAACAATTTCATAGGTTAATATATTTACTTAATGAATATTCCATAGGTTAGTTTCTCTATCCGCATCTTGATGTGCCGCACGAAGTGCAAATCAAACAGCCCTCTTGGTATATCAATGTTTCTTGTCCGCAATTAGGACATTTCTGACCTTTGGCTTTGGTGCCTTCCGGCAAATACTTCTTCAAAGCCCGCTCAACGCCCATTTTCCAGGTGTTGATAGATTCGCTGTTGAGCTCGAGTCCACCAACCAGCTTCATCACTTGGTCAATCGGCATGCCATAGCGCAACACGCCTGATATCAATTTGGCATAATTCCAATACTCAGGATTGAACTTGTCAGAGAGGCCCTCTATTGTCGTCTTGTATCCACGCTTATTGATGAACTGAAAATCGTAGCGCTTGTTGCCATTCTCGTCAATAGCCTTGATGATTTTTCCTTTGCTCACAGATTTCGGACAGAAGATGCCATCTTCATCATCTGCAAGACCAGTAAATATTTCATAAGGTCTGCCATCGATAAGTCCGACAAACGCAATCCATTTCTCTTTGTTGTTCTGGAACCTGACAACATCCGCCTCCAATTCAATCGGTCGTTTAAGCACATGGCATTCCTCAAAACCTGTGTGGACTGGTGCCTCCACCTTCTTTTTTTCCTTCTGAGTCGACACAAGAACTCCTGAGCGTGAACCGTCACGATACACGGTGCATCCCTTGCAACCAGCCTTCCATGCCTCCATATACAGTTCGTTTATCAAATCTTCGGTCACATCCGACGGCAGGTTGATTGTAACACTTATTGAATGGTCAACCCATTTTTGGATTTCTCCCTGCATCTTAACCTTCTCATGCCAGTCAATGTCGTTTGCTGTGGCTTTGTTGTACGGAGATTTCGCCACCAATTCATCCAACTCCTCTTGTGAGAACTTTTCTTTGCGTTTGATGCCATTCGCATCCATCCAGGATATAAACTTATGGTGATAAACTACATATTCTTCAAACGCATCACCAGTTTCGTCTACATAATCCACATGTACGCCCGGCTCATTCGGGTTAACCTTGCGACGGCGCTTATATACAGGCATAAAGACCGGCTCTATTCCGGATGTGGTTTGTGTCATCAAGCTTGTAGTTCCAGTCGGGGCGATTGTCAAGCATGCAATGTTGCGTCGCCCGTATTTTATCATCTCATCATACAAAGAAGGGTCAGCGTCCTTCAATCGGTTTATGTAAGGATTTGCCTCTTCCCTCTTGGTGTCGTACAAAGAGAATGCGCCACGCTCCTTTGCCATCTCGACCGAAGACCAGTAGGCCGCAAGTGCCAACGTCTTGTGTACAGACACAGAGAAAGCCGTAGCCTTTGGAGTTCCATAACGGAAGCCCATTGCGGCAAGCATATCTCCTTCCGCTGTTGTTCCAAGTCCAGTACGTCGTCCAGCCAAAGTCTTGTTGCGGATTTTCTTCCACAGATTCAATTCTGTGGCTTTAACTTCTTCCGTTTCTGGATCGGACTCTATTTTGGCAATGATTTTATCAATTTTTTCCATTTCCAGATCGATGATGTCGTCCATCAGTCGCTGAGCACATCTGATGTGCTGTCGGAAAAGGTCAAAGTCAAATTCTGCTTCGGCTGTGAAAGGATTTTTTACGTATGAATACAGGTTTACAGCAATAAGCCGGCAGCTGTCATACGGGCACAACGGAATTTCGCCACAAGGATTTGTGGATATCGTTTTAAACCCTAAGTCAGCGTAACAATCAGGGATAGACTCTCGCGTTATCGTATCCCAGAAAAGCACACCTGGTTCAGCGCTCTTCCACGCATTATGCACAATCTTTCGCCAAAGGGTGTTTGCATTTATTTTTTTTGACACATATGGATGCTCGCTGTCAACCGGGAATTTCTGTTCATATTCCGCATCGGTTTCTGCCGCCCGCATGAACTCGTCGTCGACGCGTACCGACACATTGGCGCCCGTAACTTTGCCTTCTGTCATTTTCGCATCGATGAATGCCTCGCTGTCGGGATGCTTTATTGAAACCGACAGCATCAACGCTCCGCGACGTCCATCTTGCGCAACTTCTCTTGTGGAATTTGAGTAGCGTTCCATAAACGGCACCAATCCCGTTGACGTAAGAGCTGAATTTTTCACAGGCGAACCCTTTGGGCGCACATGTGAGAGGTCGTGCCCCACGCCGCCTCTGCGTTTCATCAGCTGCACTTGTTCCTCGTCGATTTTGATGATGCCTCCATAAGAGTCCGGAGCGCCGTCAAGACCGATTACGAAACAGTTTGACAACGACCCTACTTGATAATTGTTTCCAATTCCCGCCATAGGGCTTCCTTGCGGCACAATGTATTTGAAATCCTTCATCAAGTTGAAAATATCCGTTTCCGACAAAGGATTCTTGTATTTACTTTCAATCCGTGCCAATTCCGATGCCAATCGATGGTGCATATCGTCCGGCGTCTTTTCATAAATGTTTCCGTATGAGTCCTTCAAAGCGTATTTGTTGACCCAGACGCGAGCAGCGAGTTCATCGCCGTTAAAATAGTCACATGAGGCATTGAAAGCCTCTTCGTAAGAATATATGTTTATCTCCACAACAGTGTTTGATTTAATAATAGTTACTGATGCTTTTCATTCATCAATGCAAAGATTGCAAAATTTCCAGTATTCTCAAAATATATTCAGACTATTTTATGCTCTTGGGTGTTTGTTGCTTTTTGCGACATTCCGGATTTATTGACTATCTTTGCAATAAAAACAATAAATTATGAATATGGATTTCTTCTTTAATCGTAAAACCATAAGAAAATACAAATCAGAAGCCATTCCCAGCGACACCATTGAGCGCATGCTTGATGCTGCGGCTCAATCCCCGACAACTGGAGGAATGCAACTTTACAGTGTTGTCATAACAACTGACACCGACATAAAAGAAGAATTGGCAAAAAGTCATTTCAACCAACCGGCGGCAACCGGAGCACCAATGCTATTAACTTTCTGCGCCGACTTCAACCGTTTTATAAAATGGTGCGAGCTGAGCAATGCCAAGCCAGGATTCGACAATTTCCAATCATTTGTCGCCGCATTCCTCGACGCCACAATATTCGCCCAGCAATTCTGCACCATAGCCGAGATGAACGGACTTGGATGCTGCTACCTCGGCACGACAACATACAATGCCCCACAAATTGCCAAAACGCTTAATCTTCCACAATACGTTGTCCCTATCGTGACTCTGTCTGTCGGCATTCCCGATGATGATTCAGCCAAATCGGAGCGAATTCCATTGCAAGGAATCATACACACGGAGCGATATGCTGATTATTCCACAACCGACATCTCCAATCTTTACAAAGAAAAGGAAGAGTTGCCGGCAAACATCAATTTTGTCAAGGAAAATGGAAAGGATTCATTGGCTCAGGTGTTTACGGATGTCAGATATTCTAAAGAAAACAACGAGACTTTCTCTAAAATATTTTTTGATTTTATTGAGCAGCAAGGATTCAAGTTCAGCAAATAGCCTTGAATATCTTCAAGAATTCATGAATGTCTATCGGTCCGAACCGTTTTGAGCAATTCAAGGAGTGAAGCATGGTAGCTCTGCTGTGTTAAAAAATGTTTTATTAGCAAGTCCATATTCGTGTCGCTCCACATCAGCGGGAATGGCTTGTAAAGCCGTATGTAGTGCTATTTGCCAGCGATGCAAATAACCTTTTGTAATTGGTTTAAAGTCGACAAAAAGGTTAAAATGCTTTGTATCAACGATATTTTTTTATACCTTTGTCTGCGAAATTAAAAAAAACGAGAGAAAGAGATCTCTCCATTGCCGAAAATCGGCAGGGGCTTTTCTCAGGTGGACTCCCAAGAAAGCCTTTAGTGTGAACTATAATTTAAATGAATGAGGAGAACATTTACAGCAATTGCGACAATTGCCATATTGTTGGTATTTACATCTTCTTACAACAGCTATGATGTAAGTGTTGATATCAACTCTTTCGCCCCAAACTTTGAAATAAGCAAATTAGGGAATCATTTCAAACTAAGCGAAACGAGAGGCAATTATGTGATAGTCAATTTTTGGACGTCGGACGATGCGGAAGCTCGCATCAGAAACATTCATTACGACAGATTTTTCAAATCCATCGGAAAAAATTTGAGTTTTATTTCTGTTAATTTCGACGACAGCGACAATATGTTCAAAGAGCTTGTCAGGACAGATGGGCTATCAGAAGTATCGCAATTTTACGAAAAAGACGGTATGGAATCCGAAGTGTACAAACGGTATCGTCTAAAGAGCGGAATGAACAGCTATCTTCTTGATAAAGACGGGAAGATTCTTGCCATCAATCCGACGCAGCAACAATTGACTAAATATTTTTGTCAATAGCCACACATGCCGGAACAATTGCAAAAATTGTTCCGGTTTTTTATTAAGAAATTGTTTGGCATTTTTTTTGCTATAGGATATATAAAATAAATTTTGACAATGATTGATTTTACAGACAGCAAGTTGGTCGAAGAAGATGGAAGCCCACAAATATGCCAAATCTTCACAGATGTAAAAGCCAACGAAAATACTGACAACGATATAGATCCACAGTCATTTACGTCCGATGTTCCTATCTTGGCGCTTCGGAATATGGTGTTGTTTCCCAATGTCGCAATTCCAGTAGCGGTTGGCCGCGACAAATCTTTGGCACTAATTGAAGCGGCACAAAAAACGAAAACGCCAATCGGCGTAATCTGCCAAAAAGACGCAAAAGACGAGGACCCCGGTCAGGATGGTCTATATCAAATAGGCGTAGTCGCAGAAATTATACGAGTGTTGGAATTTCCAGACAATTCCACAAACGTCATCATCCAAGGCAAATACCCATTCCAACTCGACAGTGTGACAAGCACCAAGCCTTTCTTGAGGGCTAACATCACGCCACTTGAAGAAGAATATCCATTGTCAGACGACAAGGAGTTCAACGTACTGGTGACAAGTCTTCGTGAAATCACATTGAAGATGCTCGACAAGTTGGGTAACAAGATGAACGAATTGACTTTTGCCATAAAAAACATCGACAATCCAGTTCATCTGATTGATTTCTTGTGCGCGAACTCCCCTTTGGAACCCAATGTCAAACAGCGGTTGCTGTCCAACCTTTCGATAAAGCAACGGGCATATTCCCTGTTTATGTATCTCAACAGAGAGTCTCAACTGGTTGATATCCGCGCAGACATTGAGTCAAGAACACAGAAAGATATTTCCGAGCAACAACGGGCACATTTCCTTCAGCAGCAAATCCGCACAATTCAGGATGAGCTTGGAGACACCGACGAGCACGATATTGACGAGCTTTATCAAAGAGCCGAGCAGAAACTGTGGAATGAGGATGTCAAGAACACATTCAAAAAGGAGATGCGCAAACTTGAACGTCTACAGCCACAAACTCCAGACTATTCTGTGCAGTACAACTATTTGGAGACACTTCTCGACTTGCCCTGGAATGAATATACAGAAGACAATTTCGATATTACCAATGCAGAAAAACAGCTTGACAAAGACCATTTCGGACTGGACAAGGTAAAAGAGCGTATTCTTGAGCATTTGGCAGTGCTTAAGCTGCGAGGCGACATGAGAGCCCCAATCTTATGTCTATATGGTCCTCCGGGAGTCGGCAAAACCTCTCTTGGCAAGTCGATAGCGGAAGCCTTGCATCGCAAATATGTGAGAATGTCGCTTGGCGGACTGCATGACGAAGCGGAAATCCGAGGCCATCGCAAGACATATATAGGTGCTATGCCTGGACGAATCATACAAGGTTTGATTAAGAGCAAGTCATCGAATCCGGTATTTGTTTTGGACGAGATTGACAAACTTGGCCAAGATTTCAAGGGCGACCCGTCGTCGGCATTACTGGAGGCATTGGATCCTGAACAGAACTGCCATTTCCACGACAACTATGTGGACGTTGACTACGACCTGTCGCGTGTGATGTTTATTGCCACCGCCAATACCCTATCAACCCTTTCTCAGCCATTGCTTGACCGTATGGAGCTGATAGATGTGTCAGGTTACATTTTGGAAGAGAAGGTTGAAATCGCAAAGAAATTCTTGGTTCCGAAACAGTTGAAAGAACACGGATTCGAGGAAAAGGAGATTTCTTTCCCTAAAAAGGTTCTTGTGAAAATTGTGGAATCCTACACACGAGAATCTGGAGTCAGACAACTTGAAAAGAAAATAGCAAAAGTGATGCGCCGCATCGCATTGCAGAAAGCGAGCGGAAAGCCTTTTGAAAAGACCGTTTCTATCGACGGCCTTAAAGAGTATCTAGGACAGGAGGAATTCAGCCCTGACCGCTACGAGGGAAACGATCAAATCGGAGTTGTGACCGGTCTTGCGTGGACTGCTGTCGGAGGAGAGATTTTGTTTATCGAGTCATCTCTGTCAAAAGGCAAAGGCGAGAAGCTGACTCTTACCGGAAACCTCGGAGACGTGATGAAGGAATCGGCGGTTATTGCCCTACAATATTTGAAAGCCAATTGCAACAAATTCGGCATATCGCCTGACATATTCGACAGTTACAATGTGCACATTCACGTTCCAGAGGGTGCAATTCCTAAGGACGGGCCATCAGCCGGTGTCACCATGGCGACATCTTTGGCATCTTCTTTCACAAAAAGAAAAGTTAAGGACCACATTGCGATGACCGGAGAGATTACACTGCGCGGAAAAGTGCTTCCTGTAGGCGGCATCAAAGAAAAAATTCTTGCGGCCAAACGTGCAGGGATTACAGATATTATTCTGTCGAAGGAAAATAAGAAAGACATTCTGGAGATTAAACCGTTATATTTGAACGGTCTGACATTCCATTATGTCTCAACAATAAAAGATGTTCTTGACTTGGCTCTTACAAACGAAGTCGTTACAGAATAAAATGAATTATTGCTGTCCGATAAAACTCAGAAAAAGCAATAAATATGACTCGAATGCTAATTTTACAGCGTTCGAGTCATACTTTTTGTTTATTAAGCCCACCTTAATCAAAAAGAGATGGTTCAGAAGGTGCATCGAAAGCCTTGGAAAGAATGATATCCCATTCCTTTTCGGGGTTGTTGAACAGACTGTAGAAATCGACGTAGTACATCAGTGTTATCCTGACCGCCATAAAACCGTCAGGAGCCTGATACATTCGGGGAAAGAATATGTCGGCAAGAGGCATATAAATCATGGTATATGACCTCAAATATGGCTTCCTGACGCCTTTTGTTGGCATCGGCGAGTGTACTGCGTCCAATCTTGAATGTGATTTCTCTTTGTTCACCGACGACAGACGGTTCTCTCCGAGTATCGGATTCTCAAAGCCGGAATGTCCTCTATGTATCGCTTGTTGCCCGATGCGTGGTCTATTGCGGACATAAACTCCTGCAGTCCGAGCATACTGTTCTGCAACGTCTCCTTCGTTTGGAAGCCTTTGCTCTTGACCTTCTTCTCATACTCGTCCCGTGCGCTTACTCTTTCTCTCACGCTTCTATCCACGTCCTCCGACACACGTGACGCATAGTCGAAGATGCTCTCGCCCGGCTTTCTGCTGAAGCGTGGCTCCTCGCTTTTAGGATTCTCTCTTACACTGCGCTCGATTGAATCTGACCCCTTTTCCGAGTCCTTCAACGCAAAAATCAAACTCTTCCGCGCTAATCTCAGAGGTGTAGTCGACAAGAAGTTCTTTCTTTTCCGTATCGCTAATTTATATGCTTATCCCCACTAAATTTCTACTGACCCTCTTTAACCTCTTTGGCAAAGAAGGTTCCAGACTTATTGGATTACACTGACGCTAACGGTATCATTGATTACAATGGAGATGTGAATGCTCAACTTTATAAATTGTTGGGTATTGATGATAGGAATCAACAGCATATAAAAGAATTACTCTCACAAAAATGAGATTTTTGTCGTACATAAAATGTACCTAGATTTTATATCAAGCAATTTCATAACTAAACTTTCGGTTTCCACAATGAAGTGTGGAAACCGAAAGTTTAGTCATGGATATACTGTTTAATCATATTGTTAAAATTTGTTACAAACTCTTGTGCCTCCTCAGAAATTGAACTTAAAAAAGGTTTAAGGACTTTACAACCGTTTCGCCCCCAATATTTTAATTGGCTATTAAACCATTTTTTTGCATTTTGGCGCCCCAGTTCACCTCCTGCATTTATTTGTTCCATGGAATACTCTCGAAAACAGAATTGTTTTGTGTACCCATCTGCAATCTTAGACCATAATGGGTCTACATCAGATAGATTATACAAATAAGAGGCCAATAGTCTTTCTGGAGACTTATTTCCCGGTAAAATCAAAATGTTATCTGCATTGTTGATTTTCCTGAGATCATTTTTATTCATTCTAACATCCCCATCTAATATAACAATAGAATATGGATATATAAAAGCAGGCACTCTTTTGGTTACAAGTTCCATTAATGTTGAACATGGCAATGTTACATCCACAAAATCCAACACAAAAGCCTTGCTCTTTAAAATAGCTTTTACAAATAAGATATTTTCCTTGTCTTCCGTATATGCTGTAATTCTGTTTTTCTTGCGATTATTTCCTTCTGCAACAACATTTAAATCCAATTGAATGCCTTTGAAGTTCACGCCCTGTTTAATTGCAATCTTATCATCAACCTTCTTAAGGTAAAGGATCTTTGCTTGATTGGCTGTTTCTTCTTTTTTAGTTACTTCTTGAACTAAATCATCCATTGCCTTAAGAAGAGACATTGAATGAGTTGTAAATAAAATTTGCAAATTCAACTTAGATGCATATTTGCGCAAAACCTTTAACAACTCTACTTGGGATGCGGGATACATTGTTGCATCCATCTCATCAATGGCCAAAATACCGCCTTTGTATTGTCGGGGATATTTGTCATGTAATCTTTTAAAAGAAAATAACGCCAAGATAATTTTACCTAAATTATCTTGCCCCATAGAGTTTTGATTCCAATCGTATAGTTCTGTGGATACACCTATAGATTGCTTGTTTTTTGATGTGATTGTTGTTGCGGAAGAAATGGGAGTTTGTGCTATTAGAATTTTATTATGCAATTGCTTAAACTCATTTAGTTCTTCTTGCGTTAATAATGTATCATCTGTAATGATTTTAGCTTCCTCTGCCACTGGAACTAATCGCTTTAGACTTAAAAAGATTGTGGGGAAGGAAATGTATCCATCTCCTTCTTGCCTAGCTCCTTTTTTCCAAAAACGGACATTAGGATCTCCTGTTCGTTTGATACTTTCAACAGTAAAATCATCCATTCCTGCATCAAAGGAAATAGTCCATTCATGACCTTTTGGTTTATCAAAAGTAGGTGATAACCTAAACTTGTCTTTGAATGCGGAAATATAACTACCACCACACAAGGGCTTTTCAACTCTCATAGAATCTTCTGTCTTAAGAGTGAAAGTTTGTGTTATAATACCAAGTAATGTTGACTTTTGAGTTCCGTTTTGCCCTGCAATTGCTGTTAACAAAGAGCCTACTTCAAAATCTTCATTTTGAAATCCTCGAAATCTTTCGATGTGAATGTGCGTTATTTTCACTTTGTAGAATGGTTAAATAGTTTGTGTTTGGGGATAACTATGCCATCGCAAAATACCATTATCTCTTTACCTTTCCCGGAATTACTCGCACTATAATTCAATTCAAAACATTGCTGTCTATATTTTGAATATAGGCTGGTTATGAATGGTACATTATCATAAGAGACAATCCACTTGCAATTTGCAATCCCACTTATAGTGTTAGCTATATTTTGATGATCTGTATCATTATAGTAATTCAGATAAAGTCCTTTACCTTTTACATAGTATGGTGGGTCTAAATAAAATAATGTATTATACGGTAATTCATTTTTTAACCGTTGTACTAAAGAAACAGCATCTTCATTTGTTAAATGGATTCTATCAGCATAATCTGCTATACGTTGAATCCTTTTTATCAAATCTTCTTTGTTGAATCTTGCATCAATCTTATAATTTCCAGTTTGGTCATAACCGCCAATGACTCCTGCCTTCAAGATTCCCGAGCGATTAGTCCTATTCAAGAAGAATGTAGAAAAGCCTAATTCTAACAAGTCAGAATTCTCTTTATTGGATTGAATTTCTTTTTGTTTAAACCAAGTTTCAACATTTAAAGGGGTATCCTTTATCATCTTGCAGAGAGCATCCACGTTATTTAAGGCACTATACCAAAAGGCATAAATAGATATATCCTTATCATTTATATGTATGTCGCTGACATATTCATTAAATAGCAAAGATAATGCAACGGAACCACCTCCAACATATGGCTCAACATAAGTGCCATCGAGCAATGCGTTTTCTTTGATTAAGCATTGTACGAAATCAGCAACTTTAGCCTTACCGCCAGGGTATCTTAAAGGTGATAGGAATTTCATAATATTATTCTTTATTCTTTATTGATTCCCACAATTGGATAAAAAAACTTTCTATGTTGTCCCATCCAGTAATCAAATTATCTGCTTTAGGGTAGAAAAACTTGTTATGGACATATGCATTCAATGATTCAATTGAAAGAACTGAATTTTTATCATGTATTTCAGACCTTATGCCCTTTGATAAGTCATCACTCATTGTCCCTAATTGGGTCATATGATTTAAGACTTTACCAACTTTCCCTTGCAAACTTTCACCAGAAGAACAAGCTGTAATAGCATTGTTTCTTACTAAATCAAATTTCTCCAAATAGGCATCAACAGATAGTTCTAAAAATACTCTTAAAAGGACTGAAGATGCATTGGGACATGTCTTGACCTGAACATGTTTTAGCTCCTCGAAAATTTTATTAATTTTCTGGTTGCTGATATGTAAATTCAAAGACTTGGGCACTAAAGCTCCTCTGTTTCTTGTTTTCCTGTTTTTATCCCCTTTTATTTCTTGTTTCTCGCTATTTCTTGATGCTTGTTCTTTATTGTTTTCAATATCTTGAACACTCCATTGTTCAGATGCTTCATTAGACAAATCTGGCTTTTGTCTCTTGTCAAAATTATCAATATATTGCTTTCTTTTTTCTCTGTTATAGATATCAGAAACTTTGAATTCCGGATTTAGAATGTCTGTAACAACTTTTAAAAGCCCCTTAATGACTTCGGACACTTTAATCTTTGAAACTAAAATTCCATTGTTAATTTCCAAGCCAAGGTGTTCTCTAACATATGGATCCGACATCAAACGTTGCAAGTTGGTAATGTTTAATTTAGATAATGAATCCTTAATCGTATCAGAAACCTCTTCTTGTGATTTCAGCAAAGTGATAATTTGCAATGGAATTGATGATTTTCCTTCTGTCTTCTCCTCAAATCTTTGCTTTTGTTGAGCGTTCCAAGTGACAGTTCCGATACCATTAAGTTCTCCAGAGTGTTTACGTTTTATCCATATATCAGCTTCAGTAGGGGTTTCAAAAACAGCACAAGCAATATTCTTCAATTCAGAAATAGCATTAGGTTTTTCTTTTTGTAATTTCTGAAATTTCTTCCTTAAAGGAGAGTATTTGTCATCTATTAGTGTCGGATTATTTAATAGTTTTAATGACGTTATTCGCCTATTTCCTTCAAGTACAACATACTTATTGTTGTCTTCGTTGGGTGTTACAATAATCAAATCGACGGGGCTAAGTCCATTGGTTACAATATCGTCCACAAGAGAATATAATTTATCCCCTTGGTCCTCTATCATCTTATCTATTGCTTCTTTTTGTGATGATAAAGGCTCAAATCTATAATTTTCCGTATTGACAAATAGTGATGTCAATTTTATCGTTCTTATAACCATGGCAAAACCAATACTTGTTATTTTGCAAAGTTACTCATTTTTAGTGAAGTTAGCAGTATTTGAACAATAAAAATGTACAGGAATCTGCGATTTTGCACGATTTAGGGGTCAGTAGAAGTTTGGTGAGGATAAGCATATAAATTGGCGATACGGAAAAGAAAGAACTTCTTGTCGACGACACCTCTGAGATTAGTGCGAAAGAGTTTGATTTTGGCATTGAAAGACTCGGCCATAGCATTGGAGGAACGGTTGTTGTAGAAGTTCAGGATTTCATTGTAGTGCTCATGAGAAGTAATCTAAAATCTCGGTTGGCAGCACCACCTGTGCCAGTGCCTGTAAGTAATCGTTTTCCATACCGCAAAGTTCGGCATAACACTTGGATGCCTAAAATTTATCCCCACTAAATTTCTACTGACCCGAGTTCACTTGAAATGCCGCCCGAGCCTTATAGCCTGGCAGCGTTTCGACAGAGTTAAAATTGAGCGAGTCCATAACTTAGAGCTTTTTGCCCCAAAGTTATGGTCCCGATAAGAGTTGCGAAAAGACACGGATTTTTAAGGCCAGAATAAATCAAAAACTGATTTTGAATCTTCTTCTTTGTTCTTTACTGGACGAATGGAATATCCGTTGTACCTTAGACCATGATTAAAAACGTTAATAACATTTCGGTCAAATGCAATAGACCAAGCGCGATTTGCAGCGGTAAAATTAGGTGCTCCAGTCCAATATCCTCCGTTTTGTCCTACCATTAAGAGTTGAGTGTTGTTACGATAACCCGCAGCGGGGAGAAAAATAGTCGCCCCATTATGCTTACTTTTGCCAAGCATACCATTAACTTCAGTGATGTTATAGTTTTCGACCCATTCCCAACTGCAATTATCTATGAGTTCTTGTGCTTGAGTCCCTGATGGAAGACGCCAATTATCACCTAAAATAGCTCTTGCGGCATCATAGTCAGAATCTAAAACATTGTTACGATTTACATAATCATCTAGTTTCAGTTGACCTATGTTTAAATCATAGGTTGCGCAAGTCCTTCCTATATAATTAGTCTTGGGAGAAGAATCACCCCAAGCAAAATAATCGCCGAATTCAAGCAGCGAACTGGCACCCAAATTGCAAGATGCCCATAAAGTTCCTGAGGGTAATCCTAAATCAATGGTTTCCATATAAGTTGAGATTTAATAATCGTTCATTATTTATCTTTAATAATTCTACGTCATTAAAATCATATAGGTAACTTACCTTATATGGCTTACATTGCTGAAAAATTAATGCCGTAGGATGTTTTGGTTTTTCCCAATTATCTTTATGACCTGCAGTTAATCTGCAAATCTCATTAAAACACTTTGGACTAAAGACAAGGCGACTATCGTTCAAAAACAAATCTTTAAGATAGCCGGAATCAGCTCTTATGATTTGTCGAACAGTTTCATATTTATGCCTTTTGCTAAAAGGTATTATTTCATCTATGTTCTCAATCATATCATAAAATAACGCAATTTTTGCGAAAATATTGTGATTAAACGCTACAGAAATCACGGCTCTTTCATTTAAGATTTCGTTGCTCACTTAAAAATGTTGTTATTTTATAGCGAGTGTTTCCTTGTATGGTGAGGGCACTTTTTGCCTGCACGGTTAATAATTCATGTGGCGATTCGATGATTGACAGATATGCTTCCGATGATACGGATTTCTTTTATTTTCAGCAAAATAAGTACTTAAATAAATAGGTCGAATGGCAGATTCTTAGTGACTTTACAGTTGATAATCAAAAAGTTATGAATAAAATCAAGCCACTCGACCAAGACATTTCGATTGGAGCGAACACACACAATCATGCCGCAAAAGTAGTAAATAAATTCGGTTCACAAGACAGTGTTCTGTATAAACCCAAATCGGTCAATTAGGATTTCTCTGTGTCGTACGGCAAAGAGAAATCTTTTTAATTTTTCCTATATAGACAAGAATGATTGTCGTGTTTTTAATGATCTGGACAAATATAGGATGTGCTTGTCTTTTGTCCTCCCCAGATAGGCTGGTGTCGATATCAACTCGTATCGGATAGCCTTCAGAAACTTCTTTTTGTTGGAATTAATCAGTGCATGTCTGAACAGCGACATGAAGTTATATGCCATTACAATGAAATTTCCACATGCCTCTGTCGCCCAGAAGTTATTTGTGACAAAATCATCGATGGAGAAATCATTCTTCAGTTCCTTTATCCTGTTCTCAGAATCCGCCCTTCCGCGATATGAATCATATAATTTGGCTGGCAGTTCAAGGTCTGTTACAAAGCAACCGTATCGGTATTTTCCAAAATCTTCTCCATCCTCAAAAAGCTCCAGTTGTCTGATTTGCTTTCCTGCAGCTTTGGGGCGCTTGTCTATTTCTTGCCTGACCATCACAATGCGTCTTGCCTTCTCCAACCGTTTGCCTGATAGGTGGTTTCGGATATTTCCAATCCGTCTGCCAACTCTATCCATTTGCGGTCATGGGTAAGACTGTACTTTATGCGATTATTGAAACGGCAAGCTATGATGTAGTGTAACTCTTTGTTTTCCAGATAGTCGAGTATTTCATTTGCAAAGAATCCACTATCCATGCAGACAAGTCCGATACGTTTGCCTTCAAGTTTTGAGAGTGTGTCCTCAAGAAATGACAGATAATTGGTACTTGCAGACGTGTTCTGGACGTAGCCAGTAATTTGCTATCATCCTCACATCGGAAACGAATGCAAGGAGAGGATGATGCGAGAGTCGTCCAGGACGTTTGGGGTTGTATCCTTTGGCTGCTCCTTCCTGACTTCCCTTACAGGCCATTACTGTTGAATCGAAGTCCAGGGTGTAGTTGTCGAACTTCAATTCTGAGAAAAACCAACGGAACAAATTTCCGAAAACACGTTGGTTGACAGCTTGGGAGAATTTGTTGAGATAGCGCTGGTATGCACGATTATCTGCTCCGCGTTTCCACCCTAATAGGTCACATAGTGCAGCGTCATAACGCACCACGTCAAGATGTCCAAAGCAACTTGCGCCACACCACACACCTGCAAACAATCCCAATATCAGCTGGATTGGTTTGTAGCCACGGTTGGAACCTTGAAGAGGTACACCACTTTGCATAACATACTCTTCAAAATGGCATTTCTCAAGCATTTTGAAGAACAGGGAAAGACCACCAAAAGGTGTTATTTCCTTATTTACGAACTTTATGTCACAGTTTCGCATCGGAACATATACTTTTTTCGTGTTAAAGTTAGTGAATATTTATGAATCAAGCATATGTAAAGCAGTTTTTCTAATGGCGGTCATTAGAAAATGACAAGTTTTTTTCTAATGACCGGATTTGGGATAAATAAGCAACCTTCCGGGTTTGATTCCCAGAGGCTATCCGCATAAAGCAATCATAGATTTGCAGCCAACGCCCGCCACAGGTTGTCGTCTGGTATTGGCGCAACCAAGTCGATTATTTTTTTTGACACAGGATGCTCGAATACGATTCTATGCGACTGTAATGATATGCCACCGTCGGGATTGCTCCGTCGGTCACCATATTTTAAATCTCCACGGATCGGACATCCCATAGCCGATAATTGTGCGCGTATCTGATGCTTCCTTCCAGTGTGAAGATTCACTTCAAGCAGGCAGTAATAATCAGTTTTTGCCAACAATTTGTAGTCAAGCACAGCTTTCTGCGCCCCGTCGGCAGGCGTGCGGCTGACATACGTTTTGTTATTGCGTTCCCGAGGTGTCAGATAGTCAACCAACGTATCTTCCGCTCTTGGCGGCAAATTTCTTGAGATTGCCCAATATGTTTTTTTCACTTTCCGATTCTGAAAAATCTCGTTCATCCGCGCCAACGCTTTGCTTGTTTTGGCGAATACGACAAGCCCGCTCACCGGGCGGTCAAGCCGGTGAATCACGCCACAAAACACATTGCCTGGCTTGTTATATTTTTCGCGCAGATAATCTTTAACCATCTCAGACAGTGGTTTGTCGCCTGTTTTATCGCCTTGCACGATTTCACCTGCGGCTTTATTCACCACTATCAGATGATTATCTTCATAAACAACCTCCATAGACTTAGTTGCCCATTTCAGAAATAAACTTAATGCGAACCAACCGGATTTCTTCTTCAGTATAGTCTCCGCCAAGTTCATTTATCGCCAATTCCAAATCATCACTCTCGCTTTCTTTGAAATATTCAAAAATGTCGTCCAAGTGATCTTCATCCATCACCTCGTCCAGGAAATAATCGATGTTTATTTTTGTCCCAGAGTATACAATTGCCTCCACTTCATCCAGCAACTCATCGAATTCCAACCCCTTAGACTCCGCAAGCTCATCAAGTGCAATCTTACGGTCAATACCCTGAATGATTGATATTTTAAGCTTGCTTTTGTTTGCAACACTCCTCACCCGCAGGTCTTCCGGACGTTCAATATCGTTTTCCTCGACATGGGCCTTTATAACTTTCAAGAAGTCCGCTCCATAGCGTTTCGCCTTGCCGGCGCCAACGCCTTGTATAGTTTGAAGTTCTTCCATTGTGATTGGATATGTTGTAGCCATAGCCTCCAACGAGATGTCTTGAAAGATTACATACGGCGGCAACTCCAGCTTCTTGGCAATCTTTTTGCGAAGATCTTTAAGGATGGAGTACAATTCTGGGTCGACGGCGCAAACTCCGCCCGATTTTATAGTAACATCTTCATCATCTTCGTTGAATTCCTTGTCTTCAACAATCTTAAACGACTTTGGATTCTTCAAAAACGAGTGCCCAGCTTTTGTCACTTTCAGCAACCCATAGTTTTCAATTTCCTTGTCAAGATATCCAGCAATGATTGCTTGATGAATCACCGCGCCTAAAAATTTATCGGTGTCAGCCTCCATGCAGCCGAACACTTCCAATTGATCGTGTAAATATGATTTTATTTCGGCGGTCGATTTTCCGAGCATGACATTAATAACATAGTCTGATTTAAATTTTTCTTTCAATGCCAAGACGGTCTCAATTACCGCACAAAGTTCATCTTTTGCTTCCACTTTTTTCTTAGGATTTAAACAGTTGTCACAGTTTCCGCAATTGTCTTCTTGATATTCCTCTCCAAAATAATAAAGCAACGACTTTCGCCGGCACACAGATGATTCACAATATGCCGCCGTTTCCAAAAGCAACTGCTTGCCAATTTCCTGTTCTGCAATTGGCTTGCCCTGCATAAACTTCTCCAGTTTCTGCAAGTCCTTGTTGGTATAGAATGCGACACACAAACCTTCGCCGCCGTCACGTCCCGCGCGTCCGGTTTCTTGATAATACCCCTCCAAACTTTTGGGGATGTCATAATGTATTACAAAACGCACATCCGGTTTGTCAATACCCATACCAAAAGCAATCGTTGCCACGATGACATCGACAGTCTCCATCAGAAAGGCATCCTGGTTGGCACTGCGTTGCGCGCTGTCCATGCCAGCATGGTATGGCAATGCTTTGATGTTGTTGACAATCAATGTCTCTGTCAACTCTTCCACTTTTTTTCTGCTCAGGCAATATATTATTCCCGATTTGCCCTCATGACTTTTTATGAATTTTATGATGTCCTTGTCAACGTTCTTGGTCTTCGGACGCACTTCATAATATAGATTTGGCCTGTTGAATGATGATTTAAACACTTTAGCATCCAGCATTCCCAAATTCTTCTGTATGTCATGCTGCACCTTTGGCGTAGCAGTGGCTGTCAAAGCAATGACCGGACGGTTGCCTATCTGATTTATCAACGGTCTGATTCGTCTGTACTCTGGCCGAAAATCGTGTCCCCATTCCGATATACAATGCGCCTCGTCGACTGCGTAGAATGAAATCGACACCGTCGATAAGAATTCTATGTTCTCCTCTTTTGTCAGTGACTCCGGTGCGACGTACAATAATTTCGTTTTGCCCGACACAATGTCCGACTTAACTTTCTCTATTGCAGCACGGTTCAATGAAGAGTTCAAGAAATGAGCTATTCCGTCGTCCTCTCCAAAATTGCGCATAGCGTCTACCTGATTCTTCATCAAGGCGATTAATGGCGATATGACAATTGCAGTGCCGTCCATCAGCAAGGATGGCAATTGATAGCATAGCGACTTGCCGCCGCCTGTAGGCATAAGCACAAACGTGTCATTGCCGGCCATCAGATTTTCTATTATCGCTTCTTGATTGCCTTTAAAGTTGTCGAATCCGAAATAGTTTTTCAGTTCGGCTTTTAAATCAGTTTTGACTGCCATAATAATTAGAGGTTTGCTTTACTTACAAAGTTAAGGACCTATCGACAATTTGCAAAATGTTTTCGCTATATTTTCACACAAGGAGATCTAAATTTGCCTTGTTAAGCTTCTCCAATGCATATTCTCTGGTAACTACAAACTCTTTTTTCTTTGACGACGGACTTTCATACATTGCGTCGACCACAATGGTTTCCGTCAGCGAGCGAAGTCCGCGCGCGCCAAGTTTATATTCTATTGATTTATCAACAATAAGGTCAAGAGCATCTTTCTCAAAAACCAGCTTGACGCCATCCATTTCAAACAATTTCTGATACTGTTTTATTATGGCATTTTTCGGTTCCGAGAGGATTCTCCGCAACGCATTGCGGTCCAATGGCTCAAGATTGGTCAATATCGGCAATCGACCTATAATCTCAGGAATTAGTCCGAATGACCGCAAGTCTTGTGGCGCTACGTAGTTTATCAGATTTTCCCGTTTCTGCTTGCGCTCCACATTGTCAGTTCCGAAACCAACCACATATGTGTTAAGGCGCTGGGCAATCTTACGCTCAATTCCCTCAAAAGCGCCGCCACAGATAAACAGGATGTTTTTTGTGTCGACAGGAATCATCTTTTGCTCCGGATGCTTCCTTCCGCCTTGTGGTGGCACGTTGACCACAGAGCCTTCGAGCAACTTCAAAAGCCCCTGCTGCACTCCTTCTCCACTCACGTCTCTTGTGATTGACGGGTTGTCGCCCTTTCTTGCTATTTTGTCTATCTCGTCAATGAATACGATGCCTCGTTCAGCCTGTGCCACGTCATAATCGCAAGCCTGCAACAAACGCACCAAAAGACTCTCAATGTCTTCGCCAACATATCCAGCCTCCGTGAGTACGGTTGCATCGACAATTGCAAACGGCACATTAAGCAATTTCGCTATTGTTTTTGCCAACAACGTTTTGCCGGTTCCAGTAGGACCAACAATTATCACATTACTTTTCTCAATCTCCACCCCGTCTTCATCAACAGGCTGAAGCAGACGCTTATAGTGATTGTATACAGCAACCGACAAGTATTTTTTTGCCTGTTCCTGACCGATAACATATTGATTCAAATAATCAACAATCTCCTTTGGCTTCGGCACACTTTTCATTTCCAAGTCGAATTTGCCGCTTTTGCCGTTTATGGGCTTTGTGTCAATATACTGCGAAATCATAGCATGTGCCTGCTCGATACAATTGTCGCAGATAGCTCCCTTGCCGTCAATTGTTGGAATAAACAGCGCCGCATCTCTTTGGCTGCGGCCACAAAAACTGCACCGCATTGTCGATGTTCCAGAATTTTTTTTTGCCATTAGTTTTTATTTGGTCTCTCTTGTCAAAACTTCATCAATCATTCCATATTGCTTAGCCTCCGCCGATGTCATCCAATAATCACGGTCGCTGTCTTTTTCAACCTTCTTGAATGGCACTCCGGAATGATTCGATATGATTGTATACAGCTCTTTTTTCAATTTTTGAATCTCTCGCGCTGTTATTTCGATGTCGGAAGCCTGGCCTTGCGCACCGCCCATCGGTTGGTGAATCATAACACGCGAATGGTTAAGCGCAAAACGTTTGCCTTTTTCTCCAGCGACAAGCAGCACGGCAGCCATCGATGCCGCCATTCCTGTGCAAATCGTCTTGACATCGCTCGAAATGTACTGCATAGTGTCATATATGCCAAGTCCAGCATATACAGAGCCACCAGGAGAGTTTATATAAATTGAGATATCCTTGCCCGGGTCGGAAGAGTCAAGATAAAGCAACTGGGCTTGGATTACATTTGCTGTGTAATCATCTATCTGTGTGCCCAAAAATATAATTCTATCCATCATCAATCGTGAGAACACGTCCATTTGTGCCACATTCAATTGACGTTCTTCAATAATAGTCGGAGAGATATAGCTGCTGGTGATGTTCATATAGTCGTCAACAGCGAGCCCGTTGAGTCCCATGTGTTTCACTGCGAAATCTCTGAATTCATTTTTCATATTTATCCTCTTGTTATTCTTTTTTGTTGTCTATATACGTTTTTATGTCATACAAAATTAATCAAAGACGGCTGAAGAAAAAAATTTCGAGAATATTAATTTCTGATTTATCCGAAAAGCGAGCGGAACACTTCCTCTACACGCGCCACTTCTTTAACTTCCACATTATACTGAGACACATCCACACCTTTCAAATTGTGCTTTGGCACATAAATCGTGGAAAAGCCTAATTTGTTAGCCTCTATTATGCGCTGTTCTATCCTGGTGACTGGGCGAATCTCCCCCGACAATCCGACTTCCCCTGTCAAACAAACCGTCTTTGCGATCGGCATATCGACATTTGACGAAAGTATCGAGCTGATAACAGCAAGGTCAAGCGCCGGATCATTCACCTTGAATCCCCCCGCAATATTGAGAAACACATCTTTCAAAGCCAATTTAAAACCGACCCGTTTCTCCAGCACTGCCAGCAACATATTCATTCTCTTTGAATCAAAGCCAGTCACCGACCTCTGCGCTGTGCCGTATGCAGCAGTGCTTACCAACGCTTGCGATTCGACGAGCAATGGACGCGCCCCCTCCACTGTCACACCGATAGCAGCTCCCGACAAGTCTGAATCATTATCAGACAACAGCAGTTCCGATGGATTTGCCACTTCACGCAATCCCGATTGTGTCATTTCATATATGCCCATTTCCGACGTGCTTCCGAATCTATTCTTTATCGAGCGCAACAACCGATACATATAATGACGGTCGCCCTCAAACTGCAGCACGGCGTCGACAATGTGTTCAAGCACCTTCGGCCCGGCTATACTTCCCTCCTTGTTGATATGCCCGATCAGCACCACTGGTGTTCCGCTCTCCTTGGCATATTTCAAAAGAGACGCCGCACATTCCCGCACTTGGCTAACACTTCCAGCCACAGATTCAAGATTGTCGGAAGCAATAGTTTGGATGGAGTCGATGACCACTATTCCTGGATTGCTGTTTTTTATGTGTTGAAATATCTTCTCCAACGACGTTTCACAAACAATATAGCACTCTCCTCCGTCTGCACCAAGTCGGTCAGCCCGCATCTTCAATTGCTGCGCGCTTTCCTCACCAGACACATAGAGCACCTTTCTGCTCCTAATGCGTATTACGTTCTGCAAAACGAGGGTCGACTTTCCGATCCCAGGCTCTCCTCCTATTAATATTATAGAACCCTGCACCAAACCTCCGCCAAGCACACGGTTCAACTCTCCACTCGGCATCTGTATGCGCTTCTCCTCCCCAGCTTCGATTTCAGACAAACGAAGTGGCTTCGAGTCCAATTTTGTTTCTGGGAGGAGCGATTTCCCGCCTCGAGTCTGCACAACGCGCTCTTCGACGAAAGTGTTCCAGGCTCCGCAATTCGGACACTTCCCCACCCATTTTGGCGACTCATATCCGCAATCGCTACAAAAAAACGCTATTTTATCCTTTGCCATAGCACATACTACATTGTTCTTCTTCTAAATTCTGCAACAACAATGGCTGTCGCCATCCCCACATTTAGCGATTCCGATGTCGGAGTGCCTATTGGATATGACGGAATGAGCAACTTTCCTGTCACAAGACGTCTTATCTCCTCCGAAATCCCCTTGCCTTCATTGCCCATGACGATGAATCCCGACTGTGACAATGGCGTTTCGTAAATATTGTTTCCGTCCAACAAAGTTCCGTAAACTGGCATATCCTTATGGGAAGCCAATAATTCCGGAAGATTGCAATACACGACATTCACACGCGAAATAGCACCCATCGTAGCCTGCACTGTCTTTGGATTGTAAACATCCACTGTGTCTTTGCTACAAAACACGTCTTTGATTCCAAACCAATCGGCAATTCTCAATATGGTTCCGAAGTTTCCTGGGTCTTGGATTCCATCAAGCACTAATGCAAGACGCTTCTCCAAGCCTTTCTCAATCTGGACATATGGCATTTCATAAACAGCGATGACGTCTGTCGCCGTTTTCAGCATCGACATCCTCTCTATTTGAGCCTTGGTTGTGACCGTCACGGGGCAACGCAATCTACAGCCGACGCTGTCCGCCCAATCAGACGTGGCAAACAAATATCTAACCTTAAAATAATCGAGTGTGTCAACCACGCATTTTGTTCCTTCTGCAACAAAACAACGCTCCTTGTCACGATTCTTTTTCTGCGACAAGGAATGCACCCATTTTATTACTCCTGCTGAAAGTTCCATATCCACAAAGTTAACGATATTACAAATAACATAAAAATGCTGAAGCATAAATTTTGCCGATACGCAATCGAAAGTTATCTTTGCATAAAAAAGCAGATGACTAAAGATTTCACACCAGCCCCAAATGCCATCATTGTGGATGCGGCATTCCTTAATTTTATCACATCGGATTTCAAAACTAATTTTGAGCGCATTCTAAACCGCGAGCTGAGCACCATAGATCTCTCTTCGCTGTTTACATACATTGCTTTGGACTGGGGTGTCACTCCCGGCGAAAACCAAATTGACGTTTATATTACATACAACAACGGTTGTGACAATTTCGATGTCTGCGCCCCGTCTGACATTGCCGGACTGAACGGAATGGCTTTCAACGGACATCTCGGCGAATTTTCGTTCTACACATATTCAAATGAAGGGATGGTTGACTCCAACGACTTTTTCCTTGACTCTCTTCACAATCTTATGTCAGAAAAGGAGATAAAGCGAGTCGCTGTCATTGGCTTTGATGGGCGTTGCGGCGAGGAAATCGACAAAATTCTTTCTGAGAGCAACGGCAAAATAGCCACACGATTCACCATGGACAAATCCGCGAAAGGGAATGGATACGCCACTCAAATTGTCGCTTTTCCGATAATGATGGCTCTGGGAATCAAATCCGATGAATTAGGCTGATTCCCCCAAAACGAATAAGTTCCGTGCATTTTGCATCGTTGATATTCAACGAATATGTCGCCATGTTCTTGTCGTTTCCCCCTTCGATTCGCGCCCAAAAGCATAGAATGGCCGAGCATCGTCCTCCCCGGTAAAATCGCACTCAGCGCCCCTCACACACGCTTCTATCCACGTCCTCCGACACACGTGACGCATAGTCAAAGATGCTCTCGCCCGGCTTTCTACTGAAGCGAGGCTTGCTCGTCTCAGAATCATTTGTTACATTTGCGGCGAGGACGTTCGCAAGAATATCCTTGTAAAGGGTAATACCTCCGTGAGGCTGAGACGCTGCGGTTTGAAGGGTATTGCCCTTTTCTATATTATCCGCTAAAAACACCTCGTGCACATATAGTCTACTTTTATTTGCATCTTGCATTGCGCGACAGAAAACATAGTTTTGATTTCCATTATAATTTATCGGGTATGCAAAGTAATGGCTTTTAACGCCCTCTTGTCTACTGAAGTCTTGCATAGAGCCAAAATACACAGCACTGTTAAAACCTTCAGCAAGAGATGTTATTACATCAAGTTTTACTTGGCTATACCGATGCGCAAGAGAGCTTCCTACAGATGCCCTGTTTATTTCCACTAAGCCTATCTCTGTGTCATAGAAACGAGAAGTTCCGACGTTGTCTTTCCACCAGTTCTCTGCCGCTTCCCTTTCTGTTGAAGTTGACGGAAATCTCTTTTGCGTCATACACTGATCGTCCGACACTGCGTCCGCTCTTCCGTGACGTGACATATGCAGCAAACCTTGCGCTGTTCTCTACTGCCCTATTGGCGAAATCAACGGCATTGTTCAAACCGCCCCAAAATCGTGCCGCGGATATTCTCCCATCCCGTTTGATTGCTTTCGCTATCTCCGACTTCCTCTTCTCTATCTGCTTTAGGTTGACGAAGCCAGTTTCTCCGCCATTCTGCATAAACTCCAAAAACAGCCGATGCGTTTCATTGGATGTGTCAAGGCTGCCTTTGTTGTAACGTGCATATAGGTTCGCCATTTCCGCTGGATTGTATTTGGCGAAATTGAGATTAAAGGAACCACCATACTTAGCCCCTTCCTTGACATACACCATTGTATTTGAGTACAAGGCATCTCGCACATAGTTTGAGCCAATGAAGTCGGGCTTAAACGTGGTATATAAGGAGGACAATTGTCTGTTCAACGCCTCGGCTCCCTCGAAGACTTTACCGACTGCGCCCGTAAGGTCTGTGTCCGGATTCGTCAAGCCATTCGCCGCCTGTGCCGCTCTTGGGCTGCCGTTGACGGTGATGATGTAAGACTTGCCATTTTGCTTCACAAGCACTTGGTGTTCGTTCAACTGCCCTTTCTCTACCACCTTATATGGGATGTCCGGTGCTTCGTTGCTTCTTTGCACCAAGTCCGGGTGTTTCTCTGCCATCTGTTTCATCTTATCCTCGAATGCCTCCATCTTCTTCGCCACCACGGATGCGCTGTCATTGGCATCGATATTGTCGGGGAACACCGGCTTCCACTCATCTGCAACCGAGTCATATTGCAACCACACATCGCTGACACTTGCAAGGTCGCTCGGATGGTTGCGCACAAAGTTCAACATCTTTTGTTTCACCAATACGTTGCGGTTGCCCTGCATTATCGCACTTTCCGCCATCGCCTGCATATATGCTATAGGATTGTCAGCCTTGGAGCTGCGCCCTTTGGCTGTCTTTATCGGTGCGTTGAATGCGCTGTCGCCGTGCGTCAGATAAGCGTAGGCGTCCGCACTTGTCGTTTGGTCGAATCCCCTCATAGGGATATAATTCGTGTACATGCTGCTGATGTCGTTGTATGCCTCCTTCGTGAGCATACCGCTCTCATACAACTTTCTCAGTGTGTTGCCGTTCACCTCGTTTACTCGACTCCACAATTCATTTATGTCTGACCGGTCATGGCTCGGATTGTTTTCAAAAGCCTTGCGGATGTCATCGGCGGCATCCCTTGCGGCATTGAGCAAATCCACTTTCAACCGCTTCTTCTGACCACCGAGTTTACGGAGCAACAATTGGTCGTCTGTAGCCTTCATCTGCTCGTCTATGGCGTCTATCTGCGATTGTATCGACTTCACCCTGCCGTCTTCTGCCGTCAATGCCGTAAGTCCTGCATAGTCTTTGCCTTCAAGTTCCGCAACGAAATCTCCAATCGTTTTAGTACCCTTGGGATTTGCCTTTTGGTACTTGTCAAACTCTTTCTGAGCCTCTCTCTGCCGCATCACGGCATCACGTTCAAGTCCGTGCTTGGCGAACATATAGTCGTACAATTCTCCGCTCTCCTTGCCGTTGCCGCTCAGTTTAGCCACTGCCGACATCAACGGCTTGAATTGCGTCTTGGCCACTTGGTGCATCTCCTCCTTGTTCACCGACGACAGGCGGTTCTCTCCGAGTATCGGATTCTCAAAGTCGGGGATGTCCTCTATGTACCGCTTGTTGCCCGATGCGTGGTCTATTGCATACATAAACTCCTGTAGTCCGAGCATACTGTTCTGCAACGCCTCCTTTGTTTGGAAGCCTTTGCTCTTGACCTTCTTCTCATACTCGTCCCGTGCGCTTACTCTTTCTCTCACGCTTCTATCCACGTCATCCGACACACGTGACGCATAATCGAAAATGCTCTCGCCCGGCTTTCTGCTGTAGCGAGGCTTGGCGGTTTCAGAGTAATTCGCTACCTTTGCACTAGGTGTTGAATTGTTTCGGGACATTGTCCCGTCGGTAGTCCGAGCATTCGGTAGGAACAATTCAGCACCTTTCTTTATTTTGTTGCGCAGATTGTTGTCTCTCTTGATGTGGACGGAACTGATGTAATCCTCCACCTCGCCGTGTTTGTTGACCACCACGACATTGTACATCCGCTCCTGTCCATCACCCTTGAATCGTTTCACATACAAAGTGCTTCCGTCTGTGTCTCGTATCGCAAAATCTGCATTCTCTATCGTAGGCAACACTGTTCCTGTAATATCTTGTCGGTTGTTGCGCAAAATCTTGTTCCACACTTCTTCTTTTACTTGAACCAGTTCTCCCAAGAACGTTCTGACCGGTTTTTTAAACAAGTTTTTGAACTTGGCAAAGGAAGATATTTTCGGTGGTATAGCAGAACCCTCATTCTCTCCAAATATACTATCCAAAGCAGTCAATGCTTCTTCTCCTTTCAGCGACTTTACTCCCTCATCGCCAACCTCTCCTCGCTTTCTCATTCCGCTCTCGTCCTTCATAGGATTCTTGGAGTCAAGCAAGTCCCTCATAGCCATATCAGCCAACTCCTCGGCACTGCGGTAGCGGTTGATGCCGAACATCCTCGCCACGCCTTCCCAGAACCGCGCTATGGCTTCCTTCACTCGCTCCAACGTCTCGATAGCCTTCGCCTTGGTGAACACTCCGCCCTCGCCATCGGCAACCCTGCGTGCCTCCTCGCGCAAGCGTTCCGCTCCTCTGCGTCCGCTGAACGTCGACAACACCTCGTCCGCTATCTCGTCATCGGTCTTCAGCTCCGGATACGACTCCTTCACTTCCTCCCAAAGAACGCTGTTCTTCAGTTCCTTCACCGTGTGGCTCCATTGCTCGGAATCCTTGCGTCTCAGCATGTCGCCCCACAGATGCGTGTATTCGTGCACCGCAGTCTCCGATGTAGCCATCTTTGGGTCAAGGTATATGCGTCCGTCCTTGACCAAGCCGTACACCTCTCCGTCCGCAGTACGCAGAAAGCGTGTATGGTCGGTTATCTTCGCATCATTCTCGTTGAAGATAACGTAGTTCTTTGCGCCATCCTCACGACCACCACGCATATTGTCAGCAGGATATTTGATGCCAATACAGCCTAACTCAGCCAATGCTTGTGACGCTTTCTTGTCGCTGCCAAGAGCCTCACGCAATTCCGCATACAAATCAGCTCCAGTCGCATTGGGGTTCAAAACAACGGTGCTTTCGCCTTTCTCATATCTGGCAGGGTTATCCTGTACCCTCTCAAAGCCTTCACTCTCCAAAAACGAACCTACATCTTTCAGTAAAGATTCAGCAGGGAGTCCATTCCAATCCAGATAGTTGCTGCCGTTGTCATCGGGGATTTCTACGGTGTAAAGGTGATGTGGGAATTCTTTCGCGATATTTTCAATCTGTTTTCTTGTTTCTTCCAAGTCTTTTTGTAAGGAGTGAAGTTCTGTCTCCCGCTCCTTAATCTCGTTTTCATAGTGCTCTATTGCGCGAACTGCAATAGCATAGGGACTGTTCCACAGATAATCGTCGTATTGTGTGGAATGTTTTCCGTATTTTTCTTCTATTTCTTCCCTTCTTTTTAAGAACTCTTCATAGTTCTCTTCTGCTTTGGCTTTGGCTTTTACAGCAACCCTTAAACCTCCTCTTGCACTATCCAACTCTAAGGCTTCTATACGGAGGCTGTTTCGTATGGAATCTCTTTTTCTCTCCAAAGGTCTAAGTGCTTTATTATAATTATGCGCGGTTGCATTTGCATACGTCTTGCCGATGCCTTCCACCTCGGTCACATAAGTACCCCAGCCGTAAGCCTGCGCACCTTCTCCCTCGCCCATATGCGAGTGGTCGAAAGCATCGAAGTCCGCTCCGCTGCCGTGGTACACACGATGCTCACGGACTGAACCGGTGTTCATTTCTCCGTCCGCGTTGTCAACTCCGAGCAGTATCTGGTCTTCACGTGCCACATCCTCAGTCTCCGATGCGAGGCTCGCCCTGCGCTCCTCCTCGGTCATCCCTATGCGCTTCTCGGTGTTGCGCGCTTCCACCTCGCCTGCAGCTCTTGTGTAGCCGTCCATCCCGAATCTGTACTTAGAAGCGAGTGCATTGTATTCCTTCCTGTTCTCCAAGATCCTTTCTTTTAGGCGCACTCCTTCTCCCAATGCCTTTTCTGTATATGACATTGCATTGTACCTTTCCACCATCCTTCCGTCTGCCTCTTCCATCTCTCTAAGTTTTCCAATAGGGGCATCGGGGCGGAAAGCATTGGGCGACACACCTTGTGCAAAACCTTCACTGTCTTGTATCGCGTGCTGAATCTCGTGGTTAATCACTCTGTGGAGAATGCCGTTTATCTTCTCTCGGTTAGAAGGGATAGACATATATGGCTTGAACTTTGAGAAGTTTATTTCAATCTTCCCCAACCCAGTGTATATAGCCGCATTGGTCGACTTTCCTTTCCCCCTTGTGACCTTGAAGTCCTTCAGCTCGGGGTACATCTCAAACAATCCGCTGTCCGGGTCTATTATGTCTCCAAGTTTAAGGTTCTTTTTGTTCATCCATTCCTCAAAAGGTTTCGGCTTTATGTCGCTTGTCTCATACCTCCATTTGCCGTCCGAGCCACGTTCCCAACCTGTAGCCATCTTGATAGTCTTGGCGTCCTTCTTAGCCTTTTCCATCCTCCTTGCCACGGAGAGATTGTCAAGACGGGTAGAGACTTCCTCGGCTTTGTCAGCCTCGGTCGCACCTTTCTCGCCCACGAACATATTTCTCGTCCGCTCGTTCTCGGTGTCTATGACTCTCTGCATCTCTTCCGAATCAGTCACCACGTCAAGTCCACCCTTGCGCATACGCTCCACAAGGTTGTCCCTCAGTTCCCGCTCCTCCGCTGTCAACTCCGTCTTCTCGCTTCGGCTCTCCCTTACGCTGCGGTCTACACCTTCCTTCTTGGCGTTTTCAACGGCTTCTTTGAAGTCCTCAAACGACATTTTCTTATCAGCGGCTTCAATGTGTTCCTTCCACGCATCAATCTGCTCTTTGGGCAAACCTGCGCTTTCCATCCTGTCGGCAATATCCAATACTCCCTCCAATGTATTCACTGTAGGCATCATTACAATCTCATCCTTGCCGTTGGTGGCATACAGCATAGGATGCCTGTATACAACCTTGTCCATTCCTTTGGATGCAACCGCTTCAAGAAACTTCTTCAGATTGACCGCATTAAAGAATATTCCGTCAACTGCGACTGGTATTGCCTCTCCTTTCAACTTCTTGCTTGCAGTGATGGCGAAGTCAAGCACCTCCTTTGACGGCAACGACTCAACCTCCTTGTCGGGGATATGAACCAATCTATGTATCGCCTTTTCCGTGTCCGGATATTTTCCATCAATCAGATTGCCGTCCTTGTCTCTGGTCGTACCTTCCCACTCTTTGGGATAGTCCGCTTTCTCCTTGAAGAGGATGTATCCATCAGAAGCATACGCATAGCCGTTGGCATAATGCACTCCTCTCAGCGCAGGATGGCTATTTTTTTCTGAAACCGTATATTTGAACAGGTTGACCTTCTTTTTCTTGCCCACGGCTCTTGTCGCTTGACCGAGAACTGAGTCGTCCTCAGCCTCAGCCTTGCGTTTCTTCTCCTCCTTGTCGGCAATCTCCTTAGCCTTGTCAAAAACGCTCTGCTTTTCTTGTTTCTTCTCCGGCTTTTCGCTACCTTTGTCAGCGGAAACGTTTCTCTCCCGAGTGTCGGTATATTGGTCAGAATTGGGCTGACCCAGAAGTGACCGCTGCTCGGGAGTTATTTTTTCGTCCGTATACAACACTTCCTCTTTTTGTGTAATCTTTGCATCTCCTCGTCTGCCGAATATTGTAGATATAGAGTTTACCTCCAAATTCCGACCTATGTTCTTCACATCAACGCCAACGACTATGGTCTCTCCCTTGTCGTTTTTCATCGTTGTATACAAGCGATAACCATTTTCCTTTTCTCCGAACCTTGTAATAGCGAAAGGCTTCTGAATCGCATCAGGCAATTCCTCCCACTGCTTTTCTGTCAGCAAATGAGAAGCGTCTTTTCCTGCGTGCCGCGACAGCACTCCATACTTGATTGTGAAGCGGTCGCCAGTCAGACCAAGTTTTTTCATAAAGTCCGGTGTCTTGGCAACATCAAAGAATGATCTTCCGAACAATTTAGAAGCGACAGCCTTGCCTTTCTCGTAAATCGTCTTGACCACATCCTTGATTTGCGGTTTTTTCTTATCCTCTTTCAGTTCCGCGTCTTTCTCCACCGCTTCCTCCTCTGCTTTTCTTTCCGCTTCAAGGCGCGCCTCCTCGTCTGCTTTCTGTGCGTCGAGTTCCGCCTCTATTCTGTCACGTTCTTCCACCTCAGCACGTTCGCGCTCTTCCTGCGCTTTTCTCTCAGCTTCGGCTTTTTCCTCGGCAATACGCTTCTCCTCTGCGGCACGTTGTTCCTCCTCCGCTTTGCGTTCAGCCTCAGCCTTTCTTTCAGCTTCAACACGAGCTTCCTCCGCCTTTTCTGCGGCAATCCTCTCCGCTTCTTTCTTCTCTGCCTCAATGCGAGTCTTCTCCTCTTTCTCAGCACGTTCACGCTCTTCAGCGGCTTTCCTTTCTATGCGCTCCGCTTCCGCTTTGGAGGCTTCCTCTCTGCGTGACTTCTCGCCTACGATGGCTTTCCAAGCATCGACCACTCTCTGTGCCTCCGCCACTGCCGCCTCGTTTTCCTTGATTGACTGCAACAATTCTTCCGGGGTATCTCCTTTCTCCTTCAGTGCCTTTGCCGCCTTCAACCTTGCGATAGTCAGCGTGTTGCTCTGCGTCAACACTCTCACGTATGACTTCGGGCAATACCCTAAGCACTGCAAGATGCACATCCTTGCTCTCGCTCTTGCCGACTGCCTTCTCCGACAAGAAGTTGTTTGTCAGCAGTTTTACATACATCTTATGTCAACGATTCTGGCAATTTTGACAAAAAAGCAACTTTGTGGATGTTTTTTTCAGTAAAACGCATATATTTCTAACTCAAATTTTATACCTTTGCATCGTTGTTGAATGTCAGGGAGACTTTCCTATGTGCCATCCCTGGTTCACTTATATTGTTGCATCAATTAAGATTTAATAAGCATGAAGGCTAAACCTGATTTAAGTTTTTGGAAACTATGGAACATTAGTTTCGGTTTTTTTGGCGTGCAAATTGCATACGCACTTCAAAGCGCCAACATTTCCCGCATCTTTGCCACTTTGGGCGCTGACCCGCACAGTTTGAGTTATTTCTGGATTCTCCCGCCTCTGATGGGAATCATTGTGCAGCCAATCGTTGGATCACTGAGCGACAAGACTTGGTGTCGGTTCGGACGTCGAATCCCGTATTTGTTTATTGGCGCTACCGCGGCAGTACTCGTCATGTGCCTGCTTCCAAACGCAGGATCGTTTGGTTTGACAGTAAGCGGTGCGATGGTTTTCGGATTGGTGGCTCTTATGTTTCTCGACACAAGCATCAATATGGCAATGCAGCCGTTCAAAATGCTGGTCGGCGACATGGTTAATGAGAAGCAAAAGGCAAAAGCCTATTCTATCCAAAGCTTCCTGTGTAACGCAGGCTCTGTGGCTGGATACATTTTTCCATTCTTGTTCACGTTTATCGGCATTAGCAACACAGCCGAAAAAGGCGTTGTGCCTGATTCTGTAATTTGGTCATTCTATATTGGAGCAGCCATTTTGATTTTATGTGTGATTTACACAACTATGAAAGTACGGGAATGGAACCCGAAGCAATACGCAGAATACAACGGCGCAGTCATAAACGAATCTGAATCCAACAAAGACAGCGCATCTTGGATTTCCTTGTTGAGCAAAGCTCCATCCACATTCTGGAAAGTCGGGGTGGTTCAATTTTTCTGCTGGGCAGGATTTCTATACCTTTGGAACTATTCAACAGGCGCTATCGCCGAAACCGTATGGGACACAACCGACCCTACTTCCGCCGAGTTTCAAGAGGCAGGCAACTGGGTTGGAATCCTTTTCGCCGTGCAAGCTGTAGGAAGCGTGCTCTGGGCCATTGTCCTTCCTCAATTCAAAAACGCCAAAATGGCTTACGCTTTAAGTTTGGCTATCGGTGCGATTGGCTTCTGCATGATTCCGTTCCTACACGACCAGTATATGCAATTCATTCCGTTCCTGATGGTTGGCGCCGGATGGGCAGCTATGCTTGCTATGCCATTCGCATTTGTAACCAACGCCCTGCAAGGATACGGACATATGGGCGCGTATTTAGGCCTCTTCAATGGAACAATCTGCATTCCTCAAATTTTTGCAGCAGTCTGCGGCGGTGGCGTCCTCAATTTGATTGGATCTCACCAAAGCAGCATGATGATTGTTTCCGGCGCATTGCTCTTAGCTGGAGCTATATGCGTTTTTGCAATTAAAAACAATAGATAACAGGATTCGGCTTTTTCGAAACAAGAGTTTTCCAAATGTCAAAACTGCGCTATGGAAGTCATTCATAAAACTTCCATAGCGCAGTTTCTTTTCAACGTTCTTCCAATAAAAAACAAGAACGATTTTCAGAGGAAACACCCCATAGTTTTACCGGATATCTTTCTGAATATCGAAAAACTTCACTACATTTGTAGAAAAATTTAGCATTATATGAAAAAACGCATTCTTGTCACAGGTGGAACGGGCTACATTGGCTCTCACACCGTAGTTGAACTGCAAAATGCAGGGTATGAAGTGGTAATCATTGACAATCTGTCAAACAGCAACATAGATGTCCTTGATGGAATTGAGAATATAACACACATCCGTCCGGATTTTGTAGAAGCGGACTGTACCGACATAGCTGCTCTCCGAAAATTGTTTGACACATATCCCGACATCTGCGGCATCATAAATTTCGCAGCAAGCAAGGCTGTCGGTGAATCTGTACATAAACCGCTGCTCTACTATCGCAACAATCTGAACACTCTCACCAACCTGCTGGAGCTGATGCCCGAATATAACGTCAAAGGAATCGTATTCTCTTCATCATGCACAGTTTATGGTGAGCCCGACAAGAATCCTGTTGATGAAAATGCCCCTATAAAGAAGGCAACTTCTCCATATGGCAACACCAAGCAAATCAGCGAGGAAATAATCACTGACGCAATCAATTCCGGCGTGGGATACAAGAGCATCATCCTCCGCTATTTCAATCCTGTCGGAGCGCATCCGAGTGCAGAAATCGGAGAGTTGCCGAATGGAGTGCCTCAAAACTTGATTCCGTATCTCACACAAACGGCGATAGGCATCCGCAAAGAGCTCAGCGTTTTCGGCGATGATTACGACACTCCCGACGGGTCATGCATCCGCGACTTTATAAATGTCGTGGATTTGGCAAAAGCCCATGTCGTTGCAATCAGCAGAATGCTTGACAATCCCGACACCGACCCGATTGAAATATTCAATCTTGGCACAGGTTCAGGCGTTTCCGTACTTGAGCTTATCAACACATTTGAGACTGCGACCGGAGTGGCTGTGCCTCACAAGATTGTTGGACGTAGAGAAGGCGACATTGAAAAGGTTTGGGCAAATCCGCACAAAGCCAACACAGTGCTTGGCTGGAAAGCTGAAACTCCACTTGCCGACACTATGAAGTCTGCATGGAAATGGCAATTGCGCCTCCGTGAGAAAGGAATTATGTAAATAATACTTTTTATTTAACCGAACAAGCCTTCATCCATTTGCCGTTCCCAAGGATGAAGGCTTTTATAAAATTGCACTATACGGAATGATTGACAAAGAGACAGTAGACAAAATACTTGACGCAGCCGACATTGTAGACGTTGTTTCCGACTTCGTGCATTTACGACGTCGCGGCTCCAACTATGTCGGGCTTTGCCCTTTTCACAATGAGAAGACGCCGTCCTTCAGCGTCTCCCGATCAAAAGGCATCTGCAAATGTTTCAGTTGCGGCAAGGGTGGCAGTCCAGTCAATTTCATTATGGAGCACGAGCAGATGTCGTATTATGAGGCACTGAAATATCTTGCAAAAAAATACAACATCGAGGTAAAGGAACGGGAGCTTACAGACGAAGAGAAGCAGGCACAGTCAGAACGTGAGAATATGCTGCTCGTGAATGATTTTGCACTGAAAAATTTTGAAGACAATCTTTTCAACACCGACGAGGGACGAAGTGTCGGCCTTTCTTATTTTTACGAACGCGAGTTTACCGACTCAACTATAAAGAAATTCCATCTTGGATACTCTATGGAAGGCCGATCGGAACTCTACAATGCCATCAAAAAAAATGGCTATAATCCGACGTATGCCATAGAGTCCGGACTGTGTATCAAGGGAGAGCACGGCGTATATGACCGTTTTAAAGGCAGAGTCATGTTCCCGGTGCTCAACATTGCCGGAAAGGTAATAGCGTTTGGCGGTCGCACATTGAAAAAAGACCCCGCTAAATACGTAAACTCTCCGGAATCAATTATCTACAAGAAAAAGAACGAGCTTTACGGATTGTACCAAGCCAAACAGGCAATTGTAAAAAAAGACAAATGCTTCTTGGTTGAAGGCTATACAGATGTCTTGTCAATGCACCAAGCTGGAATCGAGAATGTTGTGGCGTCTTCAGGCACATCTCTCACCGAAGGACAGATAAGACTGATTCACCGCTTCACAGACAATATCACCGTATTGTACGATGGCGACTCGGCCGGCATCAAAGCCTCCCTGCGAGGCATCGACCTGCTTTTGGCAGAAGGGCTGAATGTCAAAGTGCTTTTGTTGCCTGACGGCGACGATCCCGACAGTTTCGCCAAAAAGCACAACGCTTCAGAGTTTCAAGGATTTATTGACGCCAACGAAACTGATTTCATAAAATTCAAGACATCCATTCTTCTGGAAGGACTTGAAAACGACCCTATAAAAAAATCCGAGGCGATACAAGACATTGTAAAATCCATTTCTGTCATCCCCGAAAATATCACACGCGCCATTTACATAAAAGAATGCAGCAAGCGCTTCGAAATTGACGAGAAGATACTTGCCGAAGAGGTGAAGAAAACGGCAAAGGGCATCAAGGCAAAAGACCGTTCTGGCAAAAGTACCACAGAAACCGAGACAACATCCTCTCCAACCGTACGCACAGAGCCGTCGGATGCGGCAACAGTCAAATCCAAATCGCTGAGGATGTACGAGACAGACATCATCCGATATATTGCCAAATATGGCATGTGCAATGAGTTGTTTGAGATTGAAAACCCAGATGGCGGATTCTCCAACGTCACGCTTGTGGAGGCTGTAAACGTCGAACTGACATCCGAGTCAATATCTTTCAGCGTACCGGCATTTAAAAAGATTTTTGACCGAGCATTGTCTTTCCTCCCCGACTTCTATGCAGACCTGCCCGGCGAAGCAGATCGTCTGGACAAGGAAATGAAAGAAAAAGTGCAGATAGCGCAATTGTCAGACACCGTAGTTGGAAAAGCGAAAGAACGGTTGGTCGAGTCAATACAGAAAGATTTCAAAAACAAACTCATTGATTTTGAAAAAGAATATCTTGAAAAAAGACTGTGTTCAGACCGGGATGACGAAATCAGGCAAACGACGTTGGACCTTGTCATAGAAAAAGAGCCACTCAGCAAAGTGCACACGAGACTGTCCGATATGGAATCGGAATACGACCGTCTTCGTGACCTGGTGTCGTTGTCTCTCAACGTGTGGAAAGACGCACTGTTGTCTCAGCGCATCAAGGAGATTCAGGAAGAAATAAAGCTCCTATGTCAAGCGTCAGGCGACATCAACAGAGTCGAGCAATTGATGCAAGAGCTGTCTCAACTCAGAGCAATTCGCAAACAATTAATAGGAGACCGTGTGATTATTCCATAACCTGCGCCTTGATATTTAATTTATTTAGTATTTTTGCATAAAACAAAAAGATTGAGGAATGATACGACAATGGATTGCTGCAATAACTCTGGCCAGTTGCTCGGCAGCCGCTTTTGCCCAATTGAACCTGCCGACACGCAACATCGGCGGCGTCGACTATTATTACCGAATTGTGCAAAAGAAAGAGACTATTTACGGCATAGCCCGGGAGTTGAACATACCTAAAGAGGATATCGTAAAGTACAACCCTTCGGTTGCAACCGGCTTAAAGAAAGATCAGGTGCTTTATTTCCCGGTTGACGCATATATCAAACGGCAGGCAGTCGTGCGTCCAAAAGAGCATAAGCACACAGTAAAAAACGGTGAAACGCTGTATGGCATTGCCAAAATGTACGGACTCTCTGTCGCCGAACTGCTGCAAGCAAACCCCCAAGCAAGGACCGGACTTAAAGCAGACTCTGTTTTGACAATTCCTGTCGGCAACGACAAGCAAGAAGCTGTGCCATACACCGTCAAGCCTGGCGACACACTTTATCGGCTGTCTGTGAATTTCAACGTCGACTTGAAAGATTTGCTTGAAATGAATCCAGGTGTATCGCCTGAGAATTTCCAAGTTGGAATGACTGTGCTTATTCCTCCAAGCAACAACGCTAATAAAGAAAATGACAAACCTGAAACGGTATTCGTACACGACAAAGTTGAAAAAGGCGATTCGTTTGAATCCATTTCCGAAGAATATGGAATTACAGAAGATCAGCTGAAAGAAGCAAATCCCGATGTGGACAAACTGAAACGTGGATCGTATGTGGTTGTCCCTATTGCGAATGAAAGCCAAACTGACTCAACCACGGTTGTCAGACAAGCATTCCGCGAAACGTCAGACGACAACATCAACGACTGCGTCAACATTGCCATTTTATTCCCTTTTGAGGCAAAGAATACCAACAAAAGCAAGCAGGCTTTGTTCTACCGCGACTTCTATCGTGGGGCATTGCTGGCAGTCAACGACCTTAAGACTAAGTCAAAATTGAATCTTTATGCTTACGATGTTACAGATGCCAACATCACAACCGTCTTGAGCAAGAAAGAGATTGCCAATGCGCATATGATTTTTGCCCCTTCTGAGGACAACTTGCTGAAAACGATTGTCGACTTTGGACAGAAGAACGGAATCAATGTCATTAATTCCTTCTCAATCAACAACGATATGTGCTACAACAACAATCGCTTTTTCCAAGTCAACACTCCGTCGTCATATATGTATTCTTCAGTAAGTTCTTATGTCGAGAGCAATTATGCAAACTGTGAAATCGTTTTCTTAAAAGACGAGTCGGAAGACGACAAACCAGTGATTGAATATTTAAAAATGACAAATCTGCCAAAGCAGACTGTCAACCTATCGGAGAGCAACGGCTTCGTTTGTCAACACCCCACGCTATTCGTTCCGACGTCAAGCTCCAGATCCGCATTAAAAAAACTGAAATCTTTGGTCGATGAATTGGCTGCTGATCCTGCGAATGATGGAAAATTCAGCATTCTTGGCTATCCTGAATGGTCGATATACAACGAATATGAGAATTTCCTGCGCGCAAACAACGTATGTCTGTTCTCTCGCTATTCGATTGAAGGCAACAACAAGTTTGACAGCAAATACAAATATTGGTACGGAGAAAGCCCAATCAATTCAATCCCTAACATGAGTGAATTGGGCTATGACACGATGTCGTTCTTCATAAATGCTGTCATTACAAACGGCAACGACTTCAACAAGCCTATGCAAGCAACCGACGGTTTGGAAATCGGCATCAACATTGTGCGCACAAGCAGTTGGGGAGGGTTTGTCAACACCGCTTCATTTATTTACAACTACACGACAAAAGGTGTAGAAAAACATATGTTGAAATAATGAAAAAATACGTAATAGCAAGTATACTTTTGATATCAAGTCTGACTTCTGTCGCAGAGGACCACTATTCTGGAGCTTTCAGCATTGGCGCAAAAGGTGGGGTTTCTTTATCTCAAACCACGTTCTCACCAAGCGTGCCACAAAAGTTTCATTCAGGTCCGATGGCTGGTATCATGTTCCGATATATCGAAGAGAATCATTTCGGGCTTATTGGCGAGGTGAATTTCGAGCAACGAGGATGGAAAGAAAATTTTGAGGAAGCGCCATATTCATACAGCAGAGACTTGTCGTATATCCAAATACCCCTTCTGGCACATATCTATTTTGGTTCTGAGAAAGCAAAATTTTTCTTCAACGCAGGTCCAGAGATAGGTTTCATGATTGCGGAAAAGACAAATTCTAATTTTGACATCAACAATTTTTCCTCTTTAGAAGGATTTCCTTCGGAAAATCGCAATACGGAACAATTCGCCATGCCCATTAAACACAAAGTGGACTATGGCATATCTGCGGGAATTGGCGCAGAATTGGCAATAAACCGTAAGAACTCCATACTTATAGAAGGCAGGTTCTACTATGGACTGAACAACATTTTCGGAGCCAATAAAAAAGATATATTCGCAGCCTCCAACAGCATCGGAATTATGGCGTCAATTGGATATTTTTTCCGCCTGAAATAACGGAACATACAGGGAATCAAGCAGTCATATCTTCACATCACGATATGGCTTTATTACTTAGAAGATATGAAAAAAGTGGCGACAATACCTATTTGTAGGTATTGTCATAGATCGGATTAAAGTTTAACTTTGCAAACAAAAAAGGATGTAATGGATAATTTTCACAAATATAAACCCACCGACAAGATGAGCAATGTTATCAGCGAAAATTATTCACTGATTTCAGTCATGAGCCGCTTCGGCCTGCCTTTAGGATTTGGCGAGAAGACCGTAGCCGAGGTGTGCAATGAACAAGGTGTTGACTGCAATACTTTTCTTATTGTTGTTAATTTTGTAAATGAAGATTCCTACAGCGGAGAGTTTTCATTCAACTATGACTCCGTGTCACTTCCCGCCCTTGTAGACTATCTGAAGCAAGCGCATTCGTATTTCCTGGACTTCAGTTTACCAACCATACGGCAAAAACTCTGCAATGCATTGGAATTGGAGCCAGAAAAGAATGACATCATCAAAACAGTTTTGATGTTCTACGACAAATATGTAGATGAAGTCAGACGCCATATGGAATATGAGAACAACCATATTTTCTCATATGCTGACAATTTGATTAAACATCATAAATCCAACAATTTCTCAATTGCACAATTTGCGGAACACCACAATCATATAAACGAGAAATTGAAAGAGTTGAAAAACATTTTAATCAAATATTATCCGCAGACAAAATGCAACAACCTTCTCAACGACACTTTGTTTGACATATTCAACTGCGAATCAGATTTAAGGACACACTGCCGGCTTGAAGACAGTGTGTTTACCCCTGTTGTCTTGAATTTAGAACAGAATTTGACCGATGAAAAGTAAAGAGGATATAAAAGTTGCAATTGCAGATGGATCGGTCATCATGCGAAGCGGTCTTGCATCGGTTCTGAAGCATTTTTCGGAATTCAATTTCAGAATCAACGAAATCACAAATCAAGAGGCTCTGACAATCTTTCTAAGACTTCACACTCCAGATTTGTTGATTATCAATCCGCTTTTTGCAATTGGCATGAATTTGACAACAATCCGGAAAACATATCCATCATTGAAAATTGCGGCACTGACGTCATCACTTATCGACAACCAGTTGCTGTCTGACTACGACACAACAATTTCTATTAATGATGACATCGAAACGATTTGCAGTAAAATCAAAGAAGCAGTCAATGAGCCTGACGAAGAATCTTCCGAACAAGACGCCTTAAGCGCCAGGGAAAAGGAAATCATCGGTTGCGTTGTAAAAGGAATGACCAACAAGGCGATAGCCGACACATTGTCTATTTCAATATATACGGTGATTACGCACCGCCGCAACATCTCAAGGAAATTGCAGATACACTCTCCTGCCGGTCTGGCAATCTATGCAATTGCAAATAATTTGGTAAACATTGAAGATATTAAAGATGTGATAAACTAAGCGTCAATTGTTTAGTTTCTACAAACCCAAACATCAGGATATTTTTCAGTGATGCCGTTCTTCTGAATATATGAATACATCTCCTCTTTTGTGTCGCCTGTTGCCAATGCAACTTTATAGACTGAAGAACCTTTGGCGGCATCTATGATAACCAGCCCGGTCTCAGACGAGGTCTCGACAAATTTTTTAGCCTGACCATACGATTTAAGCGAAGCTATCACTACACTATATTTTTTTTCCGTCTCGCCACCAACGCCTTTCTCCACAGCTTCGATGTCATTTGACTCAATTTTGACTGCTCGTTTTGTCATTTTTTCAACAACGTTTCCACTCTTGCCCTTAGCCTTAGGCTGAGCTGCCGATATTGACGCAACACTTGCCTTGTCCGGAAGGGAATCAATCTCAATAGGAGTCGTTAATGTAAGCACAAGAACTATAATCGCCGCAACAGACGCAGCCATGCGCAACGCATTCATCCTAATTTCCGAGAATCTACGACGTGGGGCTTTTTCTTCTGATTTTACGACGTTCTGAATCCTGACAGGCTGCAATCCATAGTTGCTCAAATTAACCCCCGACAGTCCCACTGCCGACGGAGCAAACACAACGCAACCCGCATCAGAATAATGGAACGAACCTATCTTACCGAAATCAAACGAATGGTTTGCAACAAGAGACTCTTTTATGGTCTTCACGTCGCCTTCCACCTTCGCTACCGCTGCATTATATCCGCAGCCAGTCTGTTTCATAAAGGCATTGGCAACAAGGCCGTCGTTATGCGTCAATGCGGCATTAAAGGCCACCGATCTGGATGGCGGCAACAGAACACCGTCGCATATGCTTGACGCAACATTCTGACAAATAAACGCACCAAAACCCGGGACAATCACACAATCATTGTCTCTGAGCAAGCATTCGATATAATTAATAAGTTCCATACATTGCAAAATTAATCAAAATTCGACAAAGCAACAATGTTTTACCTGTCCTTTTTCTTTAAATATGGCAATGCTTGACTTTTGTCGCATCCTAGTTTGACTGCCTCCATCGCATAGCTATAGGCATCGTCGTAACGGAACTGCATCTGTGCCATGCGAGCTTTAAGCAAGTACAAATCTGATGATTTGGGATCTAATTTCTGCGCCTCCGAAAGGTCATTCTGGGCTTCTTGATATTTTCCTACCGCTATATAACACTCTGCCCGATTCAAATAATTCGCCGAACGGTTCTCTTTTTTTATAATGTCATCATATAGCAATATCGACTTGTCATATTCTCCATTCAGCCTGCGGAGCAAAGCCATGCCACGTTTGGCGTCCATGTTTCCGGCATCCGTTTTCAAGCATTTGTCAAAACAACGTTCCGCCTGCCCCATATCGCCAACCTCCAATGCAATCATGCCCGCACCGTTCAACGCTATACAATCAGAAGGGTTTATATCCAACAACTTGTTATAGTCGGCCAACGCCGACTGCACACTGTCCATCTCAAGATATAAAGCCGCACGATTATGAAGTATTGTCGTTGACTTAGGCGCAACGGACAGAGCCATATTGTAATTCTCCAAAGACTCATCCAGTTTGCCTTGATTGCGGTAAACTGTCCCCAAATTCGACATTAATAAATAGTTGCTTGGATTTGCAGGTTCCATTTCCAAAGCCGTCTTTATCAAGCGCTCCGACAATGTCCAGTCTCTGCTTGTCAGAGCCTTGTCGATCTGGTCGAGCAACGACATATAATTTTCTGCAGCAATAGCAGCTGATGGTATTACCGTCAAAGCCAGCATCAGGACAATGGTTCTTATCTTTGTCATCTTCTTTATTTTTTGCATAATTGTCTACAAAGATACCTTCTTCCGATTGGAAATGTTTCGACCATAGGATTTTTTTTGTATTTTTGTGGAAAATACAACGTTTATGAATTTTCTCAGTTTTATAATTTCAAGCATATCATCAACCCAAACAGCCTCAAGCAGCAGCCACAAACTGTCGGATGTCGCCAACGGATTGCCTATAGAGCAAGTGGTTGACAAACTTGTTTCAAGTGCCGTTGATTTGGTACTCCGTCTTGTGATAGCCATTGTGGTGTTTTACCTCGGGAAACTTATCATCAATAAAATTTACAAAAGCGTAAACAAAATACTCCATCGCCGACAAGTTGACAGGTCGCTTGCCACATTTGTGTTGAGCCTTGTCAAAATAGTGATGTTGTTCATCTTGATAATAATCTCCATTTCCATACTTGGCATAGAAACAAGTTCGTTCATCGCCTTGTTTGCATCGGCTGGTGTCGCTGTGGGTATGGCGCTGAGCGGGACATTGCAGAATTTTGCCGGAGGCGTGCTCATTCTCCTTCTAAAGCCATACAAAGTTGGAGACTTCATTGAGTTTCAAGGCTTCACTGGAAAAGTGAAAGAAATTCAGATATTCAACACAATCCTTAATACGGGTGACAACAAATGGATTTCAATCCCGAATGGAGGACTGTCAACCGGCAGTATAAACAATTACAGCCGTGAAGATTACCGTCGCATAGACTGGACAATCAGCATCGCCTATGGTGATGACTATGAAGTGGCAAAACGAGAGATTCTACGCATTGTCAACGAAGACGACCGCATTGTAAAGAAATACATTGAAGACGACCGAGCCATGCGGTTTAAAGACGCCGATGTTTCCGCCCGACCCTCGTTTTTACCGGACATTGAGTTTGAGAGACATCACTCCAGATTGTGGAAGATGTTTCATCGCAAGAAAAACAAATCCGAAAGCCAACAGGAGCAGCCAGCTGAAGAAATTCGCTTAGCGAAAACCGACTGCTCTCCGTTTGTGGCTCTGAGCGCGCTCGCGGCAAGCAGTGTTGACATCGTTGTCCGCGTATGGGCTCCGACAAGTCTTTATTGGGATGTCTACTTTGACATGAACGCGCGGTTCTACAACGAACTTCCAAAAGCCGGCATCAACTTCCCGTTCCCACAAATGGATGTTCATATGTGCTGAAAAGGCTAATGCGACTGTTAAATTCACAGCCGCATTTTTTGTTTTATTTTTGAAAAAATCACGGTCAAGTCTGCCTGTTTAATAAAAAACAATAAGTATATTTGCGTTAACTTTGGAGCAAAGCGCAATGGCAGCCGGAACGGCCTGCGACAATTGGCAGACAATCGCCATAAACCGCTCCTGACAGCAATGCATTAATCATTGCACACCAAGCCTGTAAAAGGCTTTGAGACAGATAAAAATAAAAACAATATAAATGATAAGTAAATGGAATTACTTACCCCTTACATCAGAAGAACAAGATTTAGAGATCGAGTTGGCGAAAAAATACGCCGGCAGCCCAGCAATAGCTGAGCTGCTTGTTCAGCGGGGCATTACGTCTGTAGATGACGCTGAACACTTTTTTAACCCTTCTCTGTCTGATTTGCATGATCCATTCCTGATGAAGGATATGGACAAGGCCGTAGATAGGCTTAATATGGCAATGGGGGCAAAAGAGAAGATATTGGTATATGGAGATTACGATGTCGATGGCACGACAGCGGTGTCTTTGGTATACAAATATCTAAGGAATTATTATTCGCATATCGAATACTACATTCCAACGCGTGATGAAGAAGGATATGGCATATCAATTAAAAGTATTGACTATGCTGCATCTATTGGTGTCAAACTTATAATTGTGCTGGATTGCGGCATCAAGGCCATTGATGAAATCCACTATGCCAAGGAAAAAGGCATTGATTTCATCATATGCGACCACCATGTCCCCGACGACGTTTTGCCGGAGGCATATGCCATTCTTAATCCCAAGATGGAAGGCAACACTTATCCCTATCCTCACCTCTGCGGGTGTGGCGTAGGATTTAAGTTCATGCAAGCCTTCGCCAAGAGCAACGGGCTGACAAATCAGAATGAGTTGTATAGTCTTCTTGACTTGGTCGCCGTCAGCATCGCTGCCGACATTGTGCCAATGACCGGGGAAAACCGGATCATGACATACCACGGATTGAAGCGGCTAAACTCAAACCCCAATTTGGGTCTGAAGAGCATCATAAAGATTTGCAATCTAGCAAACAGGGAGATAACCATCAGCGACGTTATATTCAAAATCGGGCCACGCATCAATGCGTCCGGGCGTATGCAATCGGGCATGGAGGCCGTCGATCTGCTCACCACCAAAGACCTCAATGAGGCGTACGCCAAAGGAAAGAGCATCGACCAATACAACCGCGACCGCAAAGAACTCGACAAACGAATCACAGAAGAAGCCAATGCCATTTTGGAAAATCGTGGAGAAATCGATTCCGACCACAAGTCAATCGTCATCTACAACAAAAACTGGCATAAGGGCATCATTGGCATTGTAGCCTCACGTCTGACCGAGCTTTACTACAAGCCGGCTGTGGTGCTGACTCTGTCAAACGGGATTGCGACTGGATCATCACGATCGGTACAGGGATACGACATTTATTCGGCAATTGAGGCTTCTCGCGATTTGCTTGAGAACTTCGGAGGCCACACCTATGCCGTAGGATTGTCGCTGAAGGAAGAAAACATTCCGGAATTCTCACGTAGGTTTGAGGAATATGTCGCCAAAACGATAAAACCATATCAAATGACTCCGCAAATCGACATTGACGCATATCTGAGATTTGAGGAGATTACGCCTGAGTTCCTGTCGCTTCTCGACAAGTTCAATCCATTCGGACCTGGAAATCAGAAGCCAATTTTCTGTTCAAAGAACGTATTGGACTATGGCACAAGCAAGTTGGTTGGCAAGAATCTCGAGCACATCAAACTGGAATTGGTAAACAACAGCTCCGGGAAAGTGTTGAACGGAATTGCTTTCAATATGGCGCAGTATTTCAGCCACATCAAATCAGGCAAGCCATTTGACATATGCTACACTATTGAGGAAAACAAACATCCGAACAATGTGAGCAAATACCAATTGCTTGTAAAAGAGATTCGTATAAATTGATATGAAATGGACCGCGGTTCAATTCACGACACACTGAAACGCTATTGGGGCTATGATTCTTTCCGAGCTAAACAAGAGGAAATTATCAACTCTGTTTTGCTCGGAAAGGATACTCTTGGACTGCTGCCTACCGGTGGCGGAAAATCAATAACTTTTCAGGTGCCGGCGATGCTGCTTGACGGCTTGACAATTGTTGTCACGCCATTGATTGCTCTTATGAAGGACCAGGCAGACGGATTGCGCGACAGGCACATAAACGCAGCTTACATTCATTCTGGACTGCGTCATGGAGAAATCCGGAACGTCATTGACCGATGCGTGTTCGGAAAGTGCAAGTTTCTTTACATTTCACCAGAGCGCTTGGCTTCATCTTCGTTTATCGAATCTCTCAGACGAATGAAGGTATCCTTGATTGTGGTCGATGAGGCTCACTGTATTTCACAATGGGGATATGACTTTCGCCCATCGTATCTGAACATTGCGTCGATACGTCAATTATTTCCAGACGCTCCTGTTCTCGCGCTTACAGCCTCCGCCACTCCTGCCGTTGTTACCGACATAATGCAGCAGTTGCAATTCAAGGAGCCAAATGTCATAAGAAAAAGTTTCCGCCGCGACAATCTATCTTATATTGTCAGACATCAAGAGAACAAAACCGAGAAACTATTTTCCGCATTGTCCAGGATTTATGGAAGCGGAATAATCTATGTCAGGAGCAGAGCCAAGACCAAAGACATTGCCGAGCAACTGAAATCACAGGGATTCTCGGCCGATTATTACCATGCGGGACTTCCGACAGAGGAAAAACGCGACAAACAAGACAAATGGAAACGTGGTGAAATCCGCATCATCGTTGCTACAAATGCGTTCGGAATGGGCATTGACAAACCCGACGTTCGCTTTGTAATGCACCTTGATGTTCCGAACTCCCTCGAAGAATATTACCAGGAAGCGGGACGCGCGGGACGCGACGGCAAAAAAGCATACGTAATGCTCCTCGTGTCTTCCAAAGATGAAGGCACTCTAAAACGCCGCATCTCTGAAGCTTTTCCGCCAAAAGACTTCATAAAGGACGTATACACCCATATGTGCGATTTTTTAGGTCTTGGAATCGGAGCGGGCTATGACAAAGTCTTCGATTTTAACCTACAGTTGTTCTGCACCACATTCAAACTTCCTGAACGTCAAACATACAGTGCTCTGAAAATTTTGTCGGCGTGTCAATACATTGATTATATCGATGAAGTTGACACTCTGTCAAGAATTATGATTTTGGTAGAGAAACGGGAACTTTACAATGTAGAGGGCATGACACCTGAAATGGACAATGTGCTCGAATTGATCCTACGCAATTTTGCCGGCGTCTTTTCCGACTATATTTTTATCGACGAGCCTACAATCGCATACAAGCACAACATCCCCGTAAATAAAATATACGAGACTCTCCTGTTTTTAAGCCGCAAGCACATTATCACATACATTCCTCGAAAGCGTACCGCATACATTTTCTTCCCATATTCCCGCATGGAACCCCGGCATCTCACAATTCACAAAGAAGCGTATGAGGTCGGCAAACAACGATTGGAACTCAGGATTAACTCTATGATTGACTACGTGTCCAACCAAACATCATGCCGGGAAGCCAAGATTTTGAAATACTTCGGCGAAGAAAACACCTGCAATTGCGGTCACTGCGACATATGTGTGGAACGCAAAAAAGCAAGTCCTTCCGAAAAAGAACTTGCTGATGGGATTTTATATATGCTGTCGCTAAAAAGCCGCACATTGAAAGAAATCACCGACACATTGGCTTTTCCCGCCAAAGATATTGCCGGAATGGTACGGTTTCTATTAAAGGAAGGTAAGATTACCTATACCGACGGGCTACTTTCAATCAAGTGAGTCATACTTCGACAATTCAATATATTTTGCCGCCAAATCCGACTGCATATCGTCAAGTTTCTGGAACGCATTGAGAATAAACTGATATTCCGCCAGATAATCAATGATGGTTATCGATTTTGCAGCCAACGCTTCATCCAGATACTTCTTCACCTCTGAATAATTCAATCGTTTGCCATATTCTTCAATGGATTGAGAAATCCGCTCCACCTCGTCGTAACGACTGCGTATGTCGGCCTCTCCTTTTCTGCTCTGATATGTTTTGGCAAAATCATTGGATTGTTGTATGGCTCGCGAAGCTTTCACCTTCCCCTTATTTGAGAACAGAGGAATCGAGAAGCCGACAACGGCGCCGTGTCCACGCACATCACCGTCCGACGTAAATTTGTATCCCAATGTTATATTGGGCCACCACGACCGTTTGCCCGCCTTTACATCAAACTCATCCGCTTGAAGGCCAGACAATGTCGCCATATAGTCAGGACTGTTGTAATACGCCGAGATGTAATGTTCAACAGCTTTCTTCTCTATCGGATATTTCGTGCTGTTCATATCCACATTCTCAAAGGCTTTACCACCATTCATCTGAACAAGATCCGACAAAACAACCTGGCGTTGTATCTCCATCGAACTGATATCCGAAGCGATATCAAACGCATCTATTTTCATCTTTGAGATTTCAAGCACGTTGAATTCCGCACGCATTTCCACATCGACAACTTTTCTCAGCATCGAGTCGAGCACTTGAAGGAGTTGCCTGCGTCTTGACAAACGGCAATTCAAGTTGATTAAATCCAAATATGCCAATCGGGCTTGTTTAACCACCTCCATGCGCTTTGACTCAAACAGATATTGAGAAGCATTTATACGGCATTCTCTTGCCTTTTTACGCATCTGATATACGCCGGGCCATTCAATGGTTTCCGATACGGTAAGTTCAAGCGATGGTTCCGGCAAAGCCATTATCTCCATTTCAATTTCTGGATCCGGAAGGTTTCCCTCTGTCCGCAATGCCAATTCGTCTCCTTTCAGCGACAATTTTGCAGTCTGTAGACTTTCGTTATTTTGCAATATCTGCGTCGACAACGCATCGGCATACATTGACACCGGAGCGACCATTAATAACAATGATAATAAAATCTTCTTCATACTTGATGACTTGACGTTTTCTTCTTATTGTTTACGTAATACAAAATCGGGACTACAAAGATATTCAAAAGCGTCGAACTGAGCAAGCCGCCCAATATCACCAATGCCATCGGACTTTGAATTTCATTTCCAGGCTCAGCACCACGCGCCACGATTGGAATTAAAGCCAATGCCGATGACATCGCAGTCATGATAATAGGAAGAAGTCGGTCTCTTGACCCAATAAAAATTCTGTCCATCAAAGGTATTCCATCAGTTTCCAATTGCCGGTAATGCGAAATAAGCAACATTCCATTTCGAGTTGCAATGCCAAGCAAAGATATAAATCCGATAATAGCTGGAATATTTACTTCCTTTCCACCGATCCATAGTATCAGCACTCCTCCAATCATAGCCAGCGGGATATTGACAAGGATTATCAGTGCATCAGAAACACGATGGAACTCTTGATACAAGAGGAGCAGAACCAACAGCAATGCAAACACCGTTGCGATTCCAAGAATGCGCGATGCTGTTTTCTCGCTTTCAAACTGTCCGCCATAGTTGATATAATATCCTTCCGGCAATTTTACGGATTCATTAATTTTATCTTTGACTGCCTCGACAGCTCCAACCAAATCACGATTCTCGACATTTGCAGACACAATGATTCTTCGTCTGGCGTTTTCACGACTTATAGAATTGAATGTCGATGATGAACGCACCTCTGCCACTGTCGACAATGGAACTTTACCTTTGTCGGAGTCAATCATAAGATTTTCTATTGCCGACAATCCGCTATGACGGTCATCAGCCACCTTCAGTTTCAAGTCGTATGGCACGCCGTCTTCATATACCTCCGAAACAACAATTCCAGATGTGCAGACATTGACAAACTTACGGAAGTCAGACATTGTTATCCCATATTCAGCCATCAACACACGATTGGGCACAATTATTATTTCCGGACGTTGAATCTGTTGCTCCACATTGATGTCGACGATTCCTTCCACTTCACCAATCTCGCCCTTGATGCGTGTCGCTATGTCGTGCAATGTCGACAAATCGTTTCCAAATATCTTAATGGCTATCTGCGCTTCTGTTCCGGAGAGCATGGCGTCGATGCGATGGGAAATCGGTTGCCCGATTTCAATGTTTATTCCGGGGATTATCGACAGTTTCTTTCTAATGTCGCTCATCAACTCCTCCTTGCTGCGGTCTTTCAATTCATACGGAGCCTCAATCTCCGACGCATTGCTGCCGCGCGAATGCTCATCAAGTTCGGCACGTCCTGTCTTACGGGCAATTGTTTTGATTTCAGGAATACTCAACAATGCTTCATCCACTTGCTTTCCTATTTCGTTGGAATCCTCGAGTGAGATGCCAGGCAATGCTGTCACGTTGATTGTAAACGACCCTTCATTAAACGACGGCAGGAAGCCACGTCCAAGCGTAAAAAACAAACCTGCGGCAATCACAAACGCGGCAGAGACAGCCCAGAACACTGGCCTGCGATGACTGAACGCTTTTTTAAGCATCACGTCATAAATTCTCTTCAAATTTCTGGTCACAAATGATTCTTTGCCAACTTTCATTAGGTGCTTGTCTTTCGACAACAACATGTCGCACATCACAGGTGTTAACGTCAAGGCCACAACAGTAGACGCTGCGAGCGATACTATAAACGCTATTCCAAGCGGCACCAACAATCGTCCCTCCATGCCCGACAGGAAAAACAACGGCAAGAAACATGCGATAATAATCAACGTCGAGTTGAGTATTGGCATTCTGACCTCAGACGACGCATGAAATACAACATCTCTAGTCTTCTTCCGTTCTGACTCTGGCAGCTGCCTGTTTTCACGCAACTTTCTATAGACATTCTCCACATCCACAATAGCATCATCCACCAGAGAGCCTATCGCAATAGCGATACCGCCAAGCGACATTGTATTGACAGACAAATTAAGTACATGCAGAATGATAAGTGTTATTATGACAGATATTGGCAATGCAAGCACGGATATGATCGTTGCCCTATAATCCATAAGGAACAGAAACAAAATCACAACAACAAACAACGCTCCTTCTGCCAATGCACCCTGTATATTGTCAATTGCATTGTCTATAAAATCACTTTGACGGAAGATGTCGGTAGAAACAGTTATATCTGACGGCATTGCCTTCTTCATTGCGTCAAGAGTATTTTCAATATCCTCCACCAGCACCGTTGTATTTGCCTCATTTTGCTTTGCAACAGTGATAAGTACCGCGGGCTTGCCCTTTTCTGTGGCAAGTCCGAGTTTCGGATAAGCACTGCCGATTGTGACTTCGGCAATATCCGCCAATTTCACAATGTTTCCATCTGTACTCCTCACCGCAGCCAATGACAATTGAAGAGTATCTGTGGCGTTTATTTGACCTTTTATCAAATACTCGTTCCCAAATTCATGAAGGATGCTTCCATTCGTATTGCTGTTCAACTGGTCTGTTGCATCAAGCACATCCGACATGTCAACATTGTGGAAACGCATCCGCTCTGGGCTGAGCAATATCTGATATTCCTTAACATCCCCGCCCATCACTGTGACTTGTGCGACACCTGGCAACGACAACAATTGCGGACGGATTGTGCGATCAGCAATTGTGCGCAAATCCATAAGCGATGTTTTGGCTGATGTCAAGCCCACAATCATCACTTCGCCCATTATCGATGTCTGTGGAGCCATTTTGGGGCTGTCGACATTTGGCGGCAATGTTTCAGCCACAGTCGACAGTTTCTCGGCCACAATCTGACGATTCACATAAACATCTGTGCCCCAATCAAATTCAATATTAACAACCGACAATCCTGTATCGGATGTCGAACGAACCCGACGCACACCGTTCACTCCGTTCAAAGCGGTTTCAATTGGATACGACACAAGTTTCTCCACCTCTTCCGGAGCCATTCCAGGCGCTTCTGTCATTACGGTCACTGTCGGAGCATTCAAATCAGGGAAAACATCGACAGTCGTATTGGAAACGGTATATAATCCCGCAGATACAATCAGCGCGAACACACTGATTATCAAATAGCGGTTGTTGAGTGAAAACCGTATTATCTTATTCAGCATAGCGGTTGGTATTAATGATGGTGATGACCTTCAGGAACAACGCCGCTGTTGCCTGCCAATTTCACATAGACTGCGCCTTCTGTCACAACTTCCTCTCCTTTTGCGAGTCCTGATGTTATTTCAATACGCTTGCCGTCTGTTCTGCCAATAGCCACTGGACGCTTCTCAAAATGCTCCTTGCTCTCTCTGACAAAAACTGCATATTTTCCTTGCTCTTCAATTACCGACTTTGTAGGCACGGAGATTACACCCGATTCTGGATTGCCAAGCAGATAGACATCTGCATAGCTGCCAGGAGCAACGCTTCCATCGCCCACAAAACTGAATTCAATGTCAAAATAGCCATTGGTTGCTGACGCCATTGTTCCGGCTGTCAGCCTATGTCCCTGCATTTCATCCAATGCAAAAATCTTGTCACTATATGGCAGTTTGAAATTAGCAGTTTTGATTAATGCAAATTCATTGAAATACCGTTGCGGGACAGACGCTTTCAACGTAAGGCGAGCACTTGAGGTGACAACGGCAATTGGAGTGCCGGTAGTCACATAAGAGCCCGATGCTACCAACAACTGGCTGACTACACCGGATATTGGACTGACTGCCACACTGCTGCTACTATTTCCCGACACTGCATTCTTTGCCATTTCAACAGCGACCTGCGCTTCTTGAAGTTCTTTCGCTGTAGCCAAATTTGAATTGTACAATTTCTGTACGCGTTCCAGATTCTGCTTTGCTGCTGTCAGCTGAGTGCGTGCATCCGCACGTGGGTCGCCTCCGGAGATTCCTGCAGAGGATATGCTGCACACTACACCGCCGTTCTTTATTTCCACTCCCTCATTAATTCCCGCAGACAATTTTATAATACCGTCTGATTTAGCCGCAACAACAGATTGCGACAATGGAGATGGGAGAATCTCTCCACCACACTTTATTACATTTTGGAATTCGGAAGGGTTGACAATGGTTGTCTTTATACCCAGTTTTTCAATCTGTTCGTGTTTGATAACAATCTCATTACCATGCTCTTCATGGCCGTGGTTTTCTTCTTTTCCTTTATTGTCGCTGTGCGAGCCAGCACACCCCGTCATTACAACAACGGCAGCAACCGACAGACAGCGAATAACTGTTGTCATATTCATTTTTACAATTGTTTTTGTGTTAATAAATCGAATTATCGCAAAAATGAATATACGGGAGGTGCTCGTAGACATTGAATTTGATCCAGGACTGGCTTTAAAATCAGCTGAACATCGTAGAACTCAACATCTTCTTGTGGATCTATTTTTATTAATTGTGATTCTCCGGCAATAAATGAATCAAACTCCACACATTTTTTCTCAATGTGTATTTTAACCACATTGCGCAGTGCCGCTTGATGATAACTGCATTTTTGCACACCAGGGTGGTGGCATGTATGCGAAGCATCTGAATCCGCATCATCACCGTTTGAGCCAAGCAGTTCCACAACAATAGGCACAGCCATCTCATGGTGATGATGATGTATGGCAAGAAAATTGAAGGCTATGACAGCCACCAACGCTAAATACGATATCAATATCTTGCCTATTTTTTTCATCCAGTTTTTACAAAGATAATGCAAGTTGCAAGCTCACTTGAATATTATGCTGAGACGCAGCTTATCTTATGCAAAGATAATTATTTTTCAGTGCAACATTGTTGCATTCCGCATTATAGAAAATTATTCATCCTCAAGGAAATCCTCGTCAAAATCAAAATCCGTATCACTGTAAGAATACATATCATCTGTAAATCTCGACAGCTCTCTTCCATCTTTCTTTGTCGGCCGACCAAGGCCCTTTTGCCGGTCTATAAATCCACTGATTTTGACCATTTCCAACAATTCATATTGACTTGGCGCTGTGACATTCTCCAAATATTGAGGGACCAACTTCGCCCCCATGCGATTCTCTGCCACATCTTTCACTCGAAAAGAATATGTAATCGGAGGCTTCTTGACATCAATGACCTCTCCTATTTTCACCGGGCGCGACGGTTTGACATTTACTCCCGACACCGACACGCGTCCTTTTTTACAAGCTTCAGTGGCAATTGTCCGCGTTTTGAAAATTCGCGTAGCCCAAAGCCATTTATCTATTCTGACATCTTTCATCTATTCAAAAGTTTATTCTCCTTCTATATCCTTCCAAAGAATTTTCACACTGCAAAGATAGCCATAATTTTTGTCCCAAGCACCATCACAATGTTCAGCAATCCTGATACATAAAGAGGGCCGTACTATTCAGTACAGCCCCCTTCAACTATTTTCTTTATAACTATCGTTATTTTTTCAATTCAATCTCATCAGGATTCTGACCCCAATGCTGCAATGCCAAACGACGATAGTTGTTGTAGCGCCATTGTGCATTTTCCTTAGCGGCCTCAAACAACTGCTCTGCCTCATTAGGATAAGCCTTCATCACTGATGCGTAGCGAACCTCACCCTTCAAGAATGCAGTGAAATTGTCCCAATTCGGCTCCTTGCTATCGAGCGTAAATGGATTTTTGCCTTCCTTCTCAAGTTCTGGGTTATAACGCCACAAGTGCCAGTAGCCACATTCAACAGCTGCAGCCTCTTCAGCCTGTGATTTACCCATACCCTTCTTCAATCCATGGTTGATACATGGTGCATAGGCGATAATCAATGATGGTCCATCGTATGCTTCTGCCTCGCGGATTGCCTTAAGGGTCTGAGCCTGATCAGCGCCCATAGCCACCTGAGCCACATAGACATATCCATAAGTTGAAGCAATCAAACCAAGGTCTTTCTTACGGACACGCTTTCCTGATGCTGCAAATTTTGCAATTGCGCCAAGAGGAGTTGCTTTCGAAGCCTGACCACCAGTGTTTGAATAAACCTCGGTGTCGAGGACAAGGATGTTTACGTTCTTGCCCGATGCAATTACATGGTCAAGGCCACCGAAACCGATATCGTAAGATGCTCCGTCACCACCAATTATCCACTGAGAACGTTTCACCAAGTGGTTCTTCAAGTGGTCAAGACGCGCACACAAAGAGCATTTATCCTTGTTGGCCTCAATCATCGGAATCAACTTGTCGGCAGCAGCACGGCTTGCTTCTGGATCATCCTTACCTGCGAGCCATTCTGCACAAGCTTCTTTCATTTCTGCCGGTGCGTCAGACTCTGCCACTTCGGCCATAATGTTGCACAATCGCAACACCATCTTTTCATGAGCCAATGTCATACCAAGGCCAAACTCACAGAAGTCCTCAAACAAAGAGTTTGCCCATGCTGGACCATGACCCTTATCGTTTGTGGTGTATGGAGTCGATGGCACAGAACCAGAGTAGATAGAGCTACATCCCGTTGCGTTGGCAACCATTTCGCGGTCACCGAACAATTGGCTTATAAGTTTAACGTATGGAGTTTCGCCACAGCCTGAGCATGCGCCAGAGAACTCAAACAAAGGAGTCGCAAACTGTGAATTCTTGACATTCGACTTGATGTCTACCAAGTGTTGCTTTGACGTCACATTGTTTACACAATATTCCCAATTCTTATCTTCGTCAAGCTGAGTTTCAATATGCTTCATTTCAAGCGCCTTGACACCCTTCTTGCCCGGACATACATCCACACAGTTTCCACAGCCAAGACAGTCGAGCACATCAACCTGCTGAACGAAGCGCATTCCTGTAAATGCCTTTCCAATAGCAGGAAGCGTTTTCTCTTCAGCAAATGAAGATGCCGCCATCTCTTCCGCCGTCAACACAAACGGACGAATTGCTGCGTGAGGACAAACGTATGCACATTTGTTACACTGAATACAGTTTTCAGCGCTCCATTCTGGAACAAATGTTGCCACACCACGTTTCTCATAGCGGGCTGTACCCTGCTGCCATGTACCGTCTTCAATACCTTTGAATGTAGAAACTGGCAACAAATCGCCGTCTTGCGCATTGATTGGACGCACAACCTTGTTGATGAATTCAGGGTCATTGTTCTCCATCACAGCGTCGTCTTCCAAATCCGCCCATGCTGGATTGATTGCCAATGTCTGATATTCACCGCCACGGTCAACAGCGGCATAGTTCTTGTTTACCACATCCTCGCCCTTCTTGCCATATGACTTAACGATGAATTTCTTCATCTGTTCAACAGACAAGTCTACTGGGATCACCTCTGTGATACGGAAGAATGCCGATTGGAGAATCGTGTTTGTGCGATTGCCAAGGCCGATTTCCTGTGCAATTTGCGTTGCGTTGATATAGTAAACTGTTATGTTGTTTTTCGCAAAATATTTTTTCACCTTATTTGGCAAGTGTTTTACCAACTCTTCTCCGCTCCAAACAGTGTTAAGAAGGAATGTTCCGTTAGGACGCAAACCTCTTGTCACATCATACATATGAAGATATGCCTGAACGTGGCATGCCACGAAATTCGGTGTGTTGACCAAATATGTCGAACGGATTGGTGTGTCGCCGAAACGCAAGTGGGAGCAAGTGAAACCTCCCGACTTCTTAGAGTCGTAAGCAAAATATGCCTGGCAATATTTATTGGTGTTGTCACCGATAATCTTCACCGAGTTCTTGTTGGCACCTACAGTACCATCGGCTCCAAGTCCATAGAATTTTGCCTCAAATATGCCTTCTCCACCAAGAGCGATTTCTTCCTTCGGAGGAAGAGACGTAAATGTCACATCATCAACAATTCCAATTGTGAATTGATTCTTTGGTTCCGGAAGTGACAAGTTTTCAAACACAGAGAGGATTTGAGCTGGTGTTGTATCCTTGGAACCAAGTCCATAACGTCCGCCAACAATCAACGGAGCATTTTCCTTGCCATAGAAACAATCCTTAACATCAAGATATAACGGCTCGCCGTTTGCTCCAGGCTCTTTTGTGCGGTCAAGCACAGCGATTCTCTTCGCAGTCTTAGGAACAGCAGCCAAGAAATGCTTTGCAGAGAACGGACGATACAAGTGCACTGAAACGATACCAACCTTTTCGCCCTTTTCCATCAAATAGTCAATTGCTTCCTGAGCGGCCTGTGAAACAGAGCCCATTGCGATGATTACGCGTTCTGCATCTTCCGCACCATAATAATTGAACAAGCCATATTTGCGTCCGGTAATCTCGGAAATTTTGTTCATATACTCTTCAACAATCGCTGGAACGGCATCGTAATAGCTATTGCTTGCCTCTCTATGCTGGAAGAAATGGTCTGGGTTTTCAGCCATACCGCGAGCCACTGGCTTCTCTGGGTTCAACGCACGGGCACGGAACTCAGCCAACGCCTCTTGGTCAATAAGCGGCTCAAGGTCTTTTTCCTCGAGCATCTCAATTTTTTGAATTTCATGAGAAGTGCGGAAGCCGTCAAAGAAATTCATGAACGGAACACGCGCTTTAAGCGCAGACAAATGCGCCACGCCCGCCAAGTCCATAACCTCTTGGACTGAGCCTTCGCAAAGCATTGCGAAACCAGTCTGACGCGCAGACATAACATCTTGATGGTCGCCAAAAATACACAATGCATGAGAAGCCAATGTACGAGCCGACACATGGAACACGCATGGAAGGTTCTCCCCGGCTATCTTGTACATATTCGGTATCATAAGGAGCAAGCCCTGTGATGCTGTGTAAGTAGTGGTAAGTGCACCTGCTTGCAACGAGCCATGAACTGCACCCGCAGCGCCGCCTTCAGATTGCATCTCTTCGACCAAAACAGTCTCTCCAAAAATGTTCTTACGGCCGGCTGCAGCCCACTCGTCAACATATTCAGCCATTGTAGACGATGGCGTGATAGGATAAATCGCAGCCACCTCCGAGAACATATAGCTAATATGTGCGGCAGCCTGATTACCATCACAGGTCAAGAATTTCTTTTCTTTACTCATATTTGTTAATCAGTTAATTGATAATTATACTCTATTGGTTATTGGCCTAAAACATAATACCTTATACCAAAGTAATTCGGAGAATGTCCATTCTTCGCTTTTTACGCTGCGAAATTACACAATAATCTTCTTTTATCAAAGCATTTATTCATATTTTAGATATGTTTCCCATTTTTTCATCGTCTAATGCAATGCGCACAGGCGGGCGGCAAAAGTTTTGCCGCCCGCCTGTGCGCATTGACTTGCATCTGATTTTATCAGAACCTATTTTCCTCCGATCTTTTTTTATTTATCGCCTTTGTAAGCAAGATGTTGAACGCTGTCCAAATAAAGATATCCAGCAGAAGAATGACATTGATGTCGATGACTTTAAGCAGAACAAGGTTCATCATGACAAAGAACATTGAGATTACAAGAATTGTTATCATCGCAACCTTGTGAGTCATCCCAAGCATGAGCAGCTTGTGATGTATATGGCTATTGTCTGCCTCAAACACATTTTTATGTCTGCGGAAACGATGGATCATCACCCGGACAACATCGAATGCCGGCACGAGCAACATCGAGAACGCCACGATAATGATGCCGCTAATTTTAGGCTGTTCATCGGGCAACGTCATCGAAAGTCGGATTGCCAAAACACTAAGTATCAACCCCACACACTGAGACCCCGTGTCGCCCATAAATATCTTACGCCGTTTTTGAGCGTCTCCAAAAACGTTGTAGTAAAAGAACGGGACAAGCGTGCCCATCAATGAAAATGCAAGCATTGCGAAGCCCCAATAACCCTCATAGCAGAACATTATTCCAAAGAAGAATGCAGACACGATGCTCAATCCCGACGCCAAGCCGTCGATTCCGTCTATTAGATTGATTGCATTGATTATAAACACTACGAGCAGCACCGAGAAAGGCACTCCAAACCAAGGACTAAGCCCAGCGAGTCCGAACAAGCCATGGAAATCATTAAGCCATATTCCAGACGCTACAATAAGCAACGCACACAATATTTGGATTACAAATTTGACACGATATCTCAATCCCACCAAATCATCCATAATTCCTTCAAAATACAACAGAATCAGGCTGCATAAGCCAAAAGCCATCTGAAGAGTGGGAACAACAAAAACATTGGCATCTCCCGGCAAAACCAACGATGAGATTCCAGCCATAAGGCTCACGGATATCAATATCGACGGCACAAATGCCACTCCACCCAAACGAGGAACTACTCCTGTATGGACCTTTCTTTCGTCGGCAAAGTCGAACAACTTCTTTTTGAACGACACGACTAAGATTCGCGGTATAAACCAAAGAGTAAACACCACACCAATCAATGCACAAAGCACCACATTGATGATGTGCAAATTTCCTATAGCTTCTAATAATCCCATAAATTATGTTTTCTGTTTTCAAAATTTCCACAAATTTACATTTGATTTATCTAATTCTAAGTACTTTTGCGAAAAAATTATATCAATGAAAGAAAGCATCATTCTAAACAATATTTCAAGCCGACTCGGAATCGAATCAGTAAACGAGATTCAAAAAGCTATGGCTGAAAACTTTAGCACCAACAACATAATGTTGCTGTCACCTACTGGCTCAGGAAAGACCCTGGCATTTATCATTCCCGTGCTCAAAAATTTGCGTCAACCAAACGGCAAAGTACAAGTTGTTGCAATATCCCCGTCACGAGAGCTTGCGATTCAAACATACAAAATCTTCTGCGAAATCGCATCTGACTACAAAGTGACATGTTGCTATGGCGGACATAATTTTGAAGATGAAAAAAAATCATTGTCTGTGGTTCCAGACATCATAGTAGCCACACCCGGAAGGATGCTCGACCACATAAAGCGTAAAAACATCGATGTCTATAATGTCCGCATTCTTGTCGTCGATGAGTTTGACAAGGCGCTTGAGTTGGGATTCCAAGACGAAATGGAACGTCTCGTCAGAAAAATGCCAAACGCTGCGCGCCATATATTCACATCTGCGACAAAGATGGTCTCTCTTCCTCCTTTTATAAAGGCGGAGGGACTGAAAACGCTCGATTATCTCAAAGAATCAACATTGCCGCAAAGACTGGAAATATTCAATGTGAAGTCGGAAGAAAAGGACAAGCTCAAAACTCTGGACTCTCTGCTGTCTGACATCGACAATGGACGCACCATTGTTTTTGTCAACTATCGCGATTCCGTTGACCGAGTATATTCCCACCTGAAAGAGCAAGGATTGCCTGTGGGATTGTACCACGGCGGATTGGAGCAGATTGACCGTGAAAAGGCTGTATCGATGCTCAACAACGGCACTTTCAAGATTTTGGTGACGACCGACCTTGGTGCACGTGGTCTGGACATCAGTGATATAAAAAATGTGATTCATTACCACATGCCTGTCACTGAAGAGGTGTTCACCCACAGAAACGGGCGTTCCGCCAGAGTCGATGCGTCTGGAAGCGTTTACGTCATAGTAGGGCCAGGTGAAAAGGTTCCAAGTTTTATCAATTTCAGCGATACATTTAAACCTACAACCTCAGAATCCAACAAGTTCACAAAAACGGAGGAAACCCTTTTCTTTTCCGCAGGAAAAAAAGAAAAAATATCCAAGGGCGACATTCTCGGATTTTTAACAGCCAAAGGAGGTCTAGAGGCAAATGAAGTCGGACAAATTGACATTTCCGACCACTACTCCATCGTTGCTATCCCGGCAGAAAAAGCCTCAATGGTGTTAAAGCGCATCCAACAAGAGAAAATCAAGAACAAGAAGGTGAAAATCGCCATTGCTCGTCAATAGTTTTCATTCCTCAAGATCGCCTTTACCATATCTTATAATTTGTATTTCGTCGGCAGTGCAGTCAACAATTGTCGACGGAATCAAGCCGCCGTCGCCTCCATCGACAATACAATCGACAGCTCCCCCATAAGCCTCTGCGATAAGCTCCGGATTGGTTGCGTAATCATCATCGTCATACGCTATTGTCGTTGACATAAGAGGATTCCCGAGACTTCGAGCCAACGACATAGCAATGTCGTTGGCGGGTATTCTCACGCCAACAGTTTTTCTTCCCTTAAATGCCTTCGGCAGCGAAGACAAAGACGGGAAAATAAACGTAAATGGCCCCGGGACATTACGTTTGAGCAGTTTAAACCCTGCATTGTCAAATTTTGCATACTCGGCAGCCATAGAGATACTGTCGCACACAATTGAAAGAAATTGCTTATCCGGGTTTATTCCCTTCAATTTGCATATTTTGTTTATGGCATTATTGTTCAAGGCATCGCAACCTATCGCATAAAGCGTGTCTGTCGGATAAATCACGATTCCGCCATCTTTTAAAATATCGACAACAGAATGCAGCGTTTTGTCGTCGACTGTAGAGCCGTATATTTTTATCGTTTTCATTCTTACTGGAAATATTCAATCTCAAAATTATTGCCACTGGCATACTTTTCCAACAGAGACACTGTCCATGCCACCGTTTCCTCCAACGGCATCTCCTCTCCGAATGCATTTATCTGCATTTGCAACTTACGGGTATCCAACGTCAGTTTTGTCCGCTCCTCGTCACTTGTGGGCGACCCTATTCCACCGACAGCATCCCGATACAACGGCAATCCCGCCACATTCAGCAGCCCCCTGCCTATTCCCTCGAATTTTTCATTTTCCTCTCCGACACCCCACGTAATGGTGTCGCCGACTATTTTATCCGCATCAAAACCTCCGATAGCATAGCCGCTGCCAATCGAAACCAAATTTATCAAATCGACGAGAGTGTTTATCCGATAGACATCCATACCCTTGACAATTCTTCTGCACAAAGCCTCGCTCGACACTCTGTAACGGTTGGGATCCTTTCCGAAATGTTTATACAGGCTTCGCGTGGCAGCAATTGCCGGACGCTTATTTATCCACGCCATTTCATAACTGTCGCGTATTCTGTCTTCCATCTGCCGTATCTCCGTCCAAAGCATCTCGTCAGTTTCCGAATTCACGACATCCGCCCGGAGCAGTGCAATCCTCGTATTGGGACACACATTCTTTATTTCTTGACCGATTATAACCTTCATTGTTCTGCCATTTGTTTAAAGCACGAGCAAAGGTATGCAAAATACAATGATTTTATCTACCTTTGCAACAAAAAAATAAGAATAATGAAAATTGGCATCATAGTAGCAATGGGGAAGGAGTTGAATCTGCTCCTTAACCAAATTGAGAACAAACGCACAGAAACAACCGACGGCTATATGTTTCACTGCGGCAACATCGGCAAACATGAGATTTTTGCAATGCAATGTGGCATTGGAAAAGTCAATGCGGCAATCGGGACCTATGCAATGATTGGCAACTACAGTCCAGAATTGATAATAAACACCGGCGTAGCTGGCGGAGCAGACAAAAGTGTCGCGCAGATGGACATAGTTGTGTGTGAGAAGATTGCGCACCATGACATATGGTGCGGTCCTGGCACACAGTATGGAGAAGCAGCAGGATGCCCACTGTTTTTCCATTCCGACGACGCAATAATCAAGCATCTGCACACATCCGCCAAAAGCGCGTTGAAATACGGACTAATCTGCTCTGGCGACAAATTCATTTCAAAGGCAGAGGAAATATCCGAAATCAAAAGCCATTTTCCTGACGCAATAGCCGTAGATATGGAATCTGCTTCAATTGCCCAAGTGTGCTACATGAGAAACGTCCCGGTTCTTGTTGTTCGCGTAATCAGCGACACTCCAGGATGCGACAACGACAATGCCAAGCAATACGACAACTTTTGGGAAACAGCTCCCGAGCACACATTCAAGGTGCTTACAGAAGTGTTGAATACAATATAAGTTTAGTAATGGAAAAAATAGCAAGTTTTACAATAAACCACTTGACTCTCAATCGGGGTATATACGTCTCCCGTAAGGACTCAACTGAACATGGTGATATAATCACCACTTTCGACGTACGTATGAAAGAGCCAAATCGGGAACCAGCTGTAAGCCAGTCGGCTCTGCACACAATAGAGCATCTCGCCGCAACTTTTCTTCGCAATCACAAGCAGTGGAAAGACAAAATCGTGTATTGGGGACCTATGGGCTGCTGCACTGGCAACTACCTTATTGTGAAAGGCGACCTTGCTTCATCCGACATTCTCCCATTGATGGTTGAGACTTTTGAATTTATCCGCGATTTCGACGGCATCATTCCCGGAGCCACACCTCGCGACTGCGGTAACTACCTGCTCAACAATCTCCCAATGGCAAAATGGGAAGCAAAGAAATATCTTGACGAGACACTATATGTGGCAACCGATGACAATCTTAATTATCCAGACTAAGACTGTTCAACTGTAGCGTTTGTGGTCAACAGCCATATGCCGGCATCATATTTGAATTCCAGAAGTCCCATTGAGCAAAGGAATATCACGATATTCTCTGCCATCTTCTTTGACAAATGGCACGACAACATTATATTCTCAAGAGTGACTGAAACTTTTTCCGAAACGAAGTTCAGCACTCTTGATTCTGTTTCTGAATACGCGAACAAGACTCCCTCTTCTTTCTTTGCCTTCCAAACCCTTGTCAATAATTTTGGCGCCACAATATTTTCATCAGCAATGCGATAATAAGACTGCCACGTGCGGTTGTCATCCTGCGCCATTACCGGACGGCTGTCTGCCGGCTGAATTTCCACAAGCAAAACATATTTGCCGTCAGCGCAGTAAAGACGTTGGCTCACCGTCTGAGCCGGCTTGCAGTACATTTCAGCTGCTTGCTCTATCATATAGAATTCCTCCTCGGAGCGAATACCTGCAATATTGCCATTGTCCTTCACTCCCACAAGCAAGCGTCCACCAGAATGATTGGCAAATGCCGAAATGCTTCTCGCTATTTTTCTGGAGTCAGAAATGGAAAATTTAAAATCCTGCATCTCATGCTCGCCCTCTTCAATCAATTCCAATATATATTCTTTATCGTGTATCGCCCTGAAATTCTTAATTTCCATCCTTTTTTCTTTTTTCATACAACTGATATGAATTCACAATATTGTGCCACACACTGTAAAAGCCTCCCGCAATAGATGTTATCGGAGTGAAAAATGTGAATCCCATCCATATTGCAAAAACCGTATTCTTCTGTCCCAAAGCCTGCCCGGCTGTTATAGAATCATTGTATTTCCACCCGATTTTCTTGCCAAAATAGAACTGTAACGCACAGCATACCAATGATATCAGCGCCACACCTATTTGATAAACGATTGGCATTTCCGCATGGATAATGGTCCGTGTCGTCACCGAGATGGCAAGTGCAAGCGCAACTGCCCAAATATAAAACGACAAGTTAAAATAATTTGACAGCCAATGATGCAACGACGGCAACAGGTATCTAACCAGCAATGCGCATACAAACGGAAGCAGCAACAACGGAAACACTTTTCCGACAATGAGTGCGACAGACATCAAAAATGACTGTCCCGCTTGCGGATGCACCATGGGCACAAACAGTGGCACAACAATCGCCGTAAATAAATTAATCAAGATTGTATATGTCGTCACATCCTCTGCACTTCCGCCAAGTTTTTTTGTAATGACCGCCGACGCAGTCGCCGTGGGGCATATCATGCATATCATTGCCGCCTCGAATAACACTCTATAATTTGCAGTCGCCGACATTAGCGAGGCAATCACCGACAATAACGAGAACGTTCCTATCTGTATCAACAAAAGCCATATATGCCATTTCCTCGGGCGCATGCAATGCAGATCCACTTTGCAGAACGAAAGGAAAAGCATTGAGAATATCAGTACTGGCTGAACAAGGTTGACTGCCTTGACAACCGACTCTTTATGTGCAGCCATAAACGGAAGATTGGCCGCAACAAAATAAGAAGCCACTCCCGAAAGCATCGAGAGTGGCAATATCCAGTTTTTAATGAAACCCACTATTTTCATCGATGTATCCTTTGAGTGTGCAAAGGTACGTCTTTTCAACCTATTTTTCAAGCAACGGCTTCAACACAGGAATCAACTTGTCTGCATATCTGCGGAAACCTATATCTGTAAAATGGATTCCGTCAACGGTTCCCTCATTGTCGTCGCCTGTCAGGCCTTCACTTGTGACATAATATATATTCTTGTATCCGTCAGCTACAAGCTTTTCATAATTTTTACGATATGCGGCATTCTTTTTGGGAAGATAACTCTTGAAAAAGCTGTCATACTTGGCATATGTATACATCGGACCTTCAACCATAACAATCGGCACGTTCGGGCGAAGCTCCCTAAGCGTCTTGACGAAATCATAAGTCAATGTGTCGCACATCATCTCCGTGCAGTTCGGCACAGGATCAAGCACATACACGTCAGCATCTTTTATTCTCGCCATTGCTCTTGCAATGCACTGGTCCATTTTACCTTCTCCGCTGAATCCCAAATTAACAACCTCGCAATTGAGATCACGTTGAATCATATTGGTTGCAACCATACCGGTTCTTGTCGAACAACCTCCTTGAAGGATACTTGTTCCATACATGACTATTTTCTTTGATTTTCTTGGGCTGTCCACTTTTGGCTTCTCAATTTTTGCCAGACTGTCCACTGCAATATCCATCTTTGTCACACCATCATACAAAGGCAGGTAAATCAAGAATTCATGTGCCTTGCCATCCAGATTCTCGACAAAAACTTTCTCACATTCTTTTTTATCATTGGCAATCGGCCGGTTGGTATTGACATATTCCCAACGTCCGTCATCGGTAAGGATATACAAATCTGTTCCCTTCAAACCGGTGTCAGCCATATGGAACATATGGGTATCCCATAACAATGTATATCGGACCCCTACCCGTGTTGAGTTTGTTGAAAACCGGATACCAAGTCCACTGCTGCATTGCTGTCGGTTCCAAAGATCTGCACGCACACTGTCCTGCAAATATTTCGGCAATCTTGTATAAGGCGTTTCCGTATCATCAAAGCCTTTGTTTATCATTCTAAAATCCAACGCATCCACATATTTTAGCGGAGCTTTTTTTTCTTCTGCCGTTGCGACCATTGCCGTTTGGGTCACAACAATCACTGCAAAAATGATCTGCAATAATCTTTTCATCATTTTATTTATTGTTTTAAGTTAGGAAAATGCAATCTATAAATAGCCAAGGCAATCACAACTTTTATTGGGTCCTCCAAGTTTTCCGTTCCCAACTGCAACTTACCATCTTGGAACAACCGGACTATCCGGCTATAATCTTCACGATCAATAAATCGTTGATATTTATCCGAATCTATCTTTTTGAGCTGAATACCCTTGGCAATTTGACCGGCAATCGTAGCTGGCTTTACCCCCTTTATTGCCGCCATGGTTTTTATATCATATTTTTTATCAACCAAATAATACGTCAAGTCATCAGAAAAGCCAGTAATCATTGCGTTCATACCCAATTCTTTTCTGACAGTTCCAATCAATTGGCGTCCATAATTGACAAGTTTCACTTCTCCGATTCCTGAGATTCTCTGCAGTCCTTTCAAATCTATCGGTTTCTGACGTGCAATTTCCGTCAATGTCTTGTCTGTGAATACTATATACGGAGGCACGTTTTCCGCCTGTGCGATTTTCGCTCGATATGACTTCAGTGCATAAATAATTCTCTCTTCCACGGTCTGTGGCACCAATTGCCTCTTGGGTTGCCGCACAGCAGCACGGCTCTTTGCCTGCCGCGGCTCAAATGTCACTTGCGACATCTGAACTCGGCATTTTCCTTTAAGCACATCCCATCCATATTGGGATATTTTCAAATGATTATGCTCTGAGTATGCGATTTCCACCAAGCCTAATTGGAGCATCTGCAACAAATATCTGCTCCAAACGCCATTGCTCAGATTCGCTCCCACACCAAAGGTTTTCAATTTCTCATACCCCTTTTCCACGACCGATGCACGGCGCATTCCCCTAAGCACATCAATAACCATAGCCTGCCCCTCAGACTCATTCATCCGCGCTATTGCGCTAAGAGCCATTTGAGCCAATTCTGTACCGTCAATTCGCAAAGGTGGATTCTTGCACACGTCGCAATTGTGACAATCATGGTCAAACCGCTCATTGAAATAGCTCAACAGGATTCTTCTTCGACACACTTTCGCTTCTGCAAACTCTTGCATGCGCTGCAGTTTCTCCTTGTTTATTCCCACCTGACCAGAATCCTCCACAAAATGCGTGAGCATTGCCACATCGCCATAAGAATAAAACATCAAAGCATCCGCAGGCAATCCATCCCTTCCTGCCCTACCTATCTCTTGATAATAGCACTCAAGATTTTTAGGCATATTGTAGTGAATCACCCACCGGATATTGCTTTTGTCAATCCCCATGCCAAATGCTATCGTGGCGCATATTATTTCCGTTTCATCGTTGAGAAAACGCTGCTGTACTGCCTGTCTAATATCATTCGACAATCCGGCATGATAACATTCTGCATTGTAACCTTCCCGTTTCAAAGCATCTGCCACTTTCTCTGTCGATGCCCGGCTTAAGCAATAAATTATGCCACTCTGATCTTTGTGGTCATCCAAGAAGTCAAATATTGCATCTTCTTTCTGTCGGTCATTGTAGTTTGACACAACAGTCATTGATATATTGGGACGGTCGAACGACGATATAAACATTTTTGCATCCGTCATTCCCAATTGTTTTACAATATCCTCCCGGGTTAATTTATCGGCAGTGGCAGTCAATGCCATAAACGGGACATCTTTGAATTTAGATTTCAGCACAGCCAACTTGGTATACTCCGGGCGGAAATCATGTCCCCACTGTGAGATGCAATGAGCCTCGTCGACAGCGATTAAACTGATTTTCATGTGCTCCGTCCAGCGTTCCACCTCCGACAGCAATCTCTCAGGCGAGATATACAACAATTTTATCTTGCCTGAGAACACCTTTTCCATTACATCCCGATTGGTCGACTCCGTCTGCATGCTGTTGACAGCAGCGGCAGGGATACCATTGCCTCTAAGCATATCCACTTGATCTTTCATCAATGCAAGCAATGGAGAAACCACGATGGCACAACCTTCCTTAAGCAAGGCTGGCATCTGGTAACAGATCGACTTCCCTCCGCCAGTCGGCATCAGAACGAGGCAGTCGCGGTTTTGCATCACGTGCTCGATAACCTCATATTGAGTATCTCGATAACTGTCGTAACCATAGAACCGCTTCAACAACTCGAGCGCAGAATGTCGCAAATTAATATCAGTATGCATTCTTTTCCCCCTGTACTGCATTGAGAACTGTCCTGACCATTATTTTTATATCCAGCCAAAAAGTCCAATTCTCAATATACTTCACATCGTATTCCACACGCTTCTCCATCTGCCACAGTTTCTCAGTTTGCCCTCTGAAACCGCTCACCTGTGCCAAACCTGTTATACCGGGCTTTATCGTGTGTCGCACCATATATCTATTTATCAACTTTCGATACTCATCGGTCTGCTTCACCATATGCGGTCTTGGACCAACCACCGACATATTTCCATAAAGAACGTTCAAAAATTGCGGCAACTCGTCCAAGCTTGTCTTCCGAAGAAAATCACCGACTTTCGTTTTCCTGGGGTCGTCCTTGGTCGCCTGTCTTGTGTCGGCGTCTGCATTAACCTTCATGGTACGGAATTTCAAGCACACAAACTCCCGTCCTCGATAACCCGTTCTTTTCTGCTTAAACAGAATCGGACCTTTGGATGAAAGCTTTATCGCAATAATGATTGGTATCAAAATAGTTGCAGAAACAATTACTATCGCAATTAAAGAAACAACGATGTCAAACAACCGCTTTATCAAACGATTGTGCAAGTGCTGCAACGGACTGACTCTATATATGAGCAACGGGATGTTTCCAAACGATGTCAGATTGAATGTTGTAGTCATAAAGCCACTAATCATCGGCACATAATAAAATGAGACATCGTTGTTGTCGGCTATTTTAATCAAATCACCGACATTTCCCTCTTCCGATGGAAGAGCACAATACATCTCATCCACACTATGGTTACTTATAAACGAGGCAATATCCGCCAATTTTCCCGTAATCTTCACATCCTTATGCTTGGCGTTGTCGAATATTCCGACAATACGATATCCATATCCCAAATCGGATTGGATCTCTTGATACAGGCGTTGCGATGTGCCATTCCATCCCACAATGATTATCTGACGATAATTCAACCCTTTACGCCTAAAGAATTTCACAATCTTTCTTGATGTTATCCACCAAAGCGCAAGAGCGGCATAACAAACGGCAAAGAACTTAACATATACTGCAGGAGGAATATTATCACACCCTGAAATTGTAACCAATGATAAAAACGACAAGAAATGTATGATAAATACCTGGAACAGTATAATCATCAGCCTGTCCGCATACAGGATTCGTTTGTTGTGAATGTCAGGGAACAACAATATGGCAGGCGCATATGAGATATTCACAAATATCCATACCACCTTTTCGCTAAACTGACCGACGTCACCAATATTATGTATGGCATATAAATAGCCGACATTCAACAGAACAAAGTCAAACATCGTAGTGACAACACTCACCAAAAAACCATATCTGCCCTTAGTGCCTATTTTCCACATACGCTTATCACTTAAAAGTCTATACCCCTCCACATCAGACGAGTATAGACTTATCTTACAGATTAAAGTTTTTCATCAATAAGCCCGATTTGCTCCTCAAGAGTTTCCAAATCCTTCTTAGCCCGGGCTATACGATTTTCCATTTCCTTGAGCACGGCGCCACCTGTTTTAGACGTGACATTGAAGAATCCGAGATTGTTTTCAAACGTTTTAACCTCATTTTTCTTCTGCTCATACAGACGCACCAACCGCTCGCGCTCTTTGAACAGCTTGTTTTTGTCGTTCGAAATTTCAGAAACATTCGACACAAAATTGTTCATCCGCATCTTCTTTCCATCCAAATCGAATTTGTCATAAGCGGCATTCAATGCTGTCTTATATTCGTTGTATATTTTATCGCGCTCTTTAAAAGGAACGTGCCCGATGCCTTTAAATTCGGCAGACATATCCTTCAGAAGATTTCGGATGTCAGCCTTTGGCATAGCCTCGTCTATATTCTTGAGCTTTTCTACAAGAACTCGTTTCTTTTCCAAATTAGCACGCTCTTCCTGATGAACGTTCCTCACATTCTTATTCTTATTATCAAAGAAATAATCACACGCTTCTATAAACTTTTTCCAAACGGCATCGCCAGATTTCTTAGGCACCGGACCTATTTTCTTCCACTCCTTCTGCAATTCAATCAAAGCATCGGCTGTCGTTTTCCAGTCTGTGCTGTCTTTCAACGACTCCGCCTTCTCACAAAGTTCATGTTTCTTTGCAAGGTTGACTGCAAATTCATCTTTTCTGTTCTTGAAAAATACGGCTTTTTGCGCAAAAAATTCATCACATGATTTTCTGAATCTCGCAAACAGTTCATTATTCACCTTCTTAGCGGCGTATCCCAACGTCTTCCATCGTTCCTGAAGCGCAATGATTTGCTTTGTCGCCTCATCCCATTGTTGGAAAGACGTCAATGTTGGCAATTCAATAGATTCTGCTTCCTGACAAATTGCAACCTTCGCCTCTTCATTCTCTTTTTCTTTAGCCTTCTTTTCTTCAAAGAAGGCTTGATGGCGCTTGTTGACCACCGTAGAAGCATCCTTAAACCTGCCCCAGATTGACTCTCGCAAATCCTTTACCACCGGTCCTACTTCTCTCCATTTCTCATGAAGCCGTTGGAGTTTGTTGAATGCGGATATGACGTCCTTCTCAGCAGCCAAAGCCTCTGCTTCCTCACATAACGCCTCTTTTGCCTCCAAATTCTTCTTAAAGTCATAATCACGGAGCTCCTTGTTCATCTTCCACAAATCATAGAAGTTCTCAGTAACAAGTTGATATGCTTTCCACAACTGTTTGTCGTCGGTTGGAGGGACATTGCCTACCTCTTTAAAATCCGACTGAAGCTGCTGAAATTTCTGATACTGCTTGTTGATATTGTCTGGATCGGCAACAATCGACTCTAATTCAGCAATTATCGCTTGTTTCTTCGACAAATTTTCTTGCCGCTGTGCTTCCAAAGCCTCCTGCTGTGCTGCTCGAATATCTTTATACTTCTGCAACAACACTTTCAATTGCTCCTCTTGTGCATCTGGCATTGGTGCAAAGGCAGCCAATTCGTTGCCTCTTTCAACGAAACTCTTCTTTTCTTCCTCAAGTTCCGCTTTTCTTATATTATAGAAATGATGTTTTATAACTGTCACATCGTCTTTTATATCCACGTCTTGCTGATCCAGCAAGCCTGACAGCGAAACGACCAATTCTTCTTTTGTCATTTTTGCATACTTAGACACCTGACGTTCTGCTGCATTTTCCGCAACATCATCATTTTTCTCAACGATAGGCTGACCTATCGGTTCCAAGGTCACGTCTTCTTTCTGGATTCCTTCAGAAACAGACTTTTCACACGATTCCATACAATTTCGAGTTTAGTTAACCCACCCTAACGAATGGCTATTATTTTTCATTGCTCAAATTTAGACTTTTTTTTCGCCACCACCAAAAAAAAATAACAAGAAAAGCTACTCATTACACACCATTCAATGCACCCACCTACAAATTTCAAATTTTATTTTTGGTTTTTCAGAAAAATCATATATATTTGCAATCGATTCAATTTTGTTCTTATGCCAACTTTATTTAAACATATAAAGACCTGTCCTGCTAAGATTTTTAATTTCTATGCAAATGGATTCAGGCAAATGACCGTTGGAAGGACTCTGTGGCTGATTATCCTTCTGAAGCTAATCATCATGTTTGCTATTCTAAAAATATTTTTATTTCCGGACTTCCTCGGAGGCAAATGTAAAACAGATGAAGACAAAGCCAATTACGTCCGGTCGGAATTATCAAACCGCAACTAACTTAAAAGTATTATATGGAAAACTTAATCAACGTAGTCGATTGGTCAAGAGCACAATTCGCTCTTACGGCCATCTACCATTGGCTTTTTGTGCCTTTGACCCTTGGTCTGGGCATTATCGTGGCCATTATGGAATCTATTTATTTACACACAAAGAGTGAGCGATGGCTTGCCACCACGAAATTCTGGATGCTGCTGTTCGGAATTAATTTTGCCATAGGTGTTGCAACCGGCATCATTCTCGAATTTGAATTCGGCACAAACTGGTCTAATTACAGCTGGTTTGTCGGCGACATTTTTGGCGCGCCTCTGGCCATTGAGGGGATTCTTGCTTTCTTTATGGAGTCTACATTCATCGCTGTCATGTTTTTTGGCTGGGGTAAGGTAAGCCCTAAATTTCACTTGACGGCAACCTGGCTCACCGCCATTGGCGCATGCATCTCCGCCCTGTGGATTCTTGCAGCAAACGCATGGATGCAGTGCCCTGTAGGAATGGAATTCAACCCGGAAACTATGCGCAACGAGATGGTTTCATTCTCTGCCATCGTGACATCGCCTATGGCTGTCTATAAATTCTTCCACACCGTAATGAGCGGATGGACTCTTGGCGGAATCTTTGTTGTGGGTGTCAGCTGCTGGATGCTTCTAAAAAGACGCAACATCGAGCATTGTCTGCGCAGCATAAAAGTTGGCGCATGGATTGGCACAATAGGCATCGTATTGACAATGGCTACAGGCGACGGCTCGGCTGTCACTGTGGCTGAACACCAGCCAATGAAATTAGCTGCAATGGAAGGCCTTTATGATGGAAATTCCGGACAAGATCTTGTTACCATAGGTGTCTTGAATCCAGAAAAAAAGGTTGGTGACAATCTCGACCCCTACATCTTCGAGATCTCCCTGCCTAAAGGTTTGTCTATTCTTGCAAATCACGACAAGGATTCGTTTGTCCCTGGAATAAATGACATTATCGCAGGCCGCTCTTTCTCCACTGACGGCAAACCGGTAAACACAATCAGTTATTCAGAGAGAATGGAGCGTGGCAGAAAAGCGCAATCGGCATTGCGGCAATTTGGCGAGGCAAAACGTCAAGGAGACACCTTGGCAATGTCTCAATTAAGAATTGACATAAAAAAGCACTTCAACTTTCTTGGATATGCGTCTTTGCAATCTCCATCGGATGCCATTCCCAACATCCCGTTGACGTTCTATTCTTTTAGAGTGATGGTTGGCATCGGAAGCTTCCTACTTGTATTTCTTTTAACAACTTTGTTTTTGGCCTACAAGCGGCCTGAATTGGAGAAGTCAAAATGGAGCAAATGGTTCTACCGTCTTGCAATCATATCCATCCCTCTGACATATATTTGCAGCGTAAGCGGATGGGTTGTTGCAGAAGTGGGCAGACAACCCTGGATTATCCAGGACCTTATGTCAAACAGCATGGCGATATCTGACATAAGCGCAGGATATGTACAGACAACATTCTGCATCTTCGCTGTACTGTTCACGGCTCTGCTGATTGCCGACATCAGCATTATGGTAAAACAAATCCGCAAGAAATCTCTTGAAAATTTAAATTCCACTAAATAAAAAAAACAATGATTACATATTCTTTTCTTCAGCACTATTGGTGGATTTTAATATCCATTCTCGGAGCGGTTCTGGTCTTTATGCTGTTTGTGCAAGGCGGACAATCAATGCTTGCAACAACAAAAGACCGCAGCCAACGCTCTCTGATGGTGAATTCCCTCGGACGTAAATGGGAATTGACTTTTACCTCTCTTGTTGTGTTCGGAGGAGCATTCTTTGCCTCTTTTCCATTGTTCTACTCCACAAGTTTCGGAGGTGCATATTGGTTGTGGATGCTTATTCTGTTCACATTTGTCGTACAGGCGGTTTCTTACAAGTATCGCAGTAAGGACGGCAACGTATACGGAACGGATGTTTACGACATTATGCTTACTATAAACGGAATAGTCGCACCCGTTCTGCTCGGAGTGGCGGTAGCCATGATGTTTTTCGGTGGAGAATTCACCATCGCCAAAAACAACATTCTCGGTCCACAAGCAGCCGCAATCTCACAATGGAGCGGGCTACATGGACTCGAAGCCATTCTCAGTCTGAAAAACCTTTCTCTCGGTTTCACCGTTCTATTTTTGTCAAGAGTACTTGCATCCCTTTACTTCATCAACAACATAAACGACAACGATATGCGCCGCAAACAAAAGAAAGAGCTGCTCATAAACAGCGTTATTTTCGTCCCGTTGTTTTTAATCTTTATTTCAATACTTCTGACATCTCCAGGCGTGAAACTTCACGATGATGGGACCATGGTTTGGGAAGATTATAAATACGCAACCAACCTTATCGGAATGTGGTGGGTTTTGGCAACGCTTGTCATTGGCGTTGTGTCCGTTTTATTTGGCATCTTAAAGACATTGCTAACGTCTGATTTCAACAAAGGCATTTGGTTCTCCGGCATAGGAACGGCATTGGTCGTTTTGGCGTTGTTTTGGACTGTAGGAAATAGCGGAACTGCATACTACCCGTCACTTATAAACGTCAACAATTCATTGACAATCCACAACAGTTCATCGAGCGAATTCACGTTAAAAGCCATGAGCATCGTATCTCTTCTCATTCCATTCGTAATCGCATATATCGTTTATGTTTGGAGGGCGCTTGACAAAGTGAAAATAACACGACACGAAATCGAGAACACGTCTAAAGACGAAAAATACTAAATTTTTCTTCTTTCATCAGAGCCGCAAACGGACAAACGTCTGATTGCGGCTCTGCTATTTGCTATATTTGCGCTTTCGTTGTAATTTTGCGGTATGAGCGATTTTTTCAAGACACTAAAAGAGCCTTCCGAGGGCATATATAAAGAGAAAATGAGCAAATTCCTTTCGTTTGCCCACCCTGTAAACACAGCCGAGGATGCCAAAGACATAATAAAATCCTATCAGAAAAAATATTTCGACGCCCGCCATGTGTGCTGGGCATATATGATTGGCACAAACCGCTCTGAATTTCTGTCAAACGACAATGGGGAGCCGTCGGGCACCGCAGGCAAGCCAATTCTTGGACAAATAAATTCCTTTGAACTGACAAATGTGGTTATTGTTGTTGTACGTTATTTTGGCGGGATCAAACTCGGCACATCCGGATTAATAGTGGCATATAGAGAAGCAGCGGCGGAGGCAATCCGCAATGGCGAGATTATTGAATGCCATGAGATGTCAGCAGTCGAATTCACATTCCCTTATTTATCGATGAACGATGTTATGAAAACGGCCAAAGGCAACGATGTGCAGATTTTAGAACAGATTTTCGACAATTGTTGCTCAATGAAGCTTGCCATCCGCTCCGACCTCGCCGAAGCGTTGTCAAAGAAATTGTCCGATATCGATGGCGTTTGCATTGTCGGGATTACAACCATGCAATAATATCCGTCAGCCTCGTCACTGTCAAGTCCGCCACATTTGTTTCAAGGACAACGTTTTTCCTATTAAAAAATATTGTATGCCACCCGGCATTGTTTGCACCGAGAATGTCCGCATCATAGTTGTCGCCAATCATAACTGTCGTTTCTGGCGTTCCGCCGACCTGCTCGAGGGCATAATCAAAAAGACGGCGGTCGGGCTTGGTTACATCTATGTCGTCCGACAATATCAACTTGGTGATATATTTATCTATACCGCCCGACTTCAATTTGCGCGACTGCAGATTGGCAAAGCCATTGCTCAACACATGCACTGGCCCTCTTTTTGTCAGATGCGCCAACAATTCCGGTGCGCCGTCAACCACCTGTTTCAACGTGACAATCGTTTCAAGATAGTCATAATCAAACTGCAACGGGTCATTACACACGATTCCACACTGCTCAAACGAACGGCGGAATCGCTCTCGCTTAAGATATTCCTTCGTTATCTCCCCATGGTGGTAGCGCGTCCATAGCGACTCATTATTTGGCATATAACACGCGATAAAGTCATCATACGGACATTGATCCTGCAAACCATATTTCTCATACACAATCCTCATTGCCACTTTCGAGTTTGCAGAGAAATCCCATATCGTATCATCCAAATCGATAAATACGGTTCTTATTTTTCCAAAATAAGTTTTATCCATTCAATCTTTTTTAATGCATCAACGGGGATTACTCCACGCTATAATAATCGAGCGGTGGATTGAAGTAGCGCGACATCGTGTTCAGATCCTCTCGACAGCATGGCATTGCAAAGTCCACTCCATCAAAGTATTCATTGTTGCTTGCAACACGCATACTCTCCTCTGGGTTCGGCTGCAACGACAATCTTTTGACTCCATCTATAATTGTCAATGACGAAGAATCCCACTCTATCTCTATCGTTTTCCCCTGTCCAAGTGTCAATGAAACCGCATCATATTCTTTCAATTCACAGCTCAAGTCCACCGACTTTTGACCAGACAGCGTCAATGACAGATATTGCTTGCCATCATAACGCTTGAACACGTATTCCAACCGTCCGCATCCTATAGCGACCGTTGTCTCAACATTATTCAATTCTGACGGTATACGCGGAGCGACAACCAACACTCCGTCCAATAGGTTCGGACGCACTCCAAGAAAATATTGGCTCCACACCCTCAATTGCTCCGAATTGCTCCAAGACTGCAGAAACGTTCCTGACCGGCGCGACCATATCTGACCTGGACGACACCATGCGTCGGCACACTCCGACAAACTTCCCACAGCACCGTCCTTCAATGCCTGCCGATTCATGTTTTCAAGCAATTTATATGCCTCGTCTTCCTGCCCAAACTCAATCATTCGCTGCATTGCCATTCCATTCAGCCAAAGCCAGACCGTGCCGTTATGATAAGCATCGTCTTTATGGTAGCGATGCCACTGCTCATGGTAGGGATGAAACTGATTGTCCATTTGATCAAGAGACGACACTCCCCATGGATATGTCAATCTGCTCCAAATTTTCCGTATATCCTCCCGCTTGACAGAGTCTGAGTCTATCAAGCTGTATGCAAACATCGTATTGGGTCGCAACTGCCTGTCCGTAGTGCCGTCGGCATTCAAATGGTCTACAAGCTGTCCGTCCACAACAAAGTCTTTCTGGAAATTACCTTTCAATTTTTCCGCAGCCTTTCTCCATCGGTCCGCATCGGATTTCTTGCCCAGGCAATCTGCAATCTTTGCTGCAGACTCCAACTGGCAGAACCACAAAGCCTGTATGTCAACCGCTCGGTTACCGCGTGGAGAACACGGATATTTTCCCTGACGTTTTGCGTCCATCCATGTGTCGGCATCCGCATGCGTAAGATAGCCACGATCGTCAACATACAAATCCAACGCTGCGTCGGTTGCCACTTTCACATTATTATATATCGACTTCAAGAATGCAACGTCTCCTGTATACTTCAAATAATCAAGCACCTGCATAACAAAACGCGGCGTGCCGTCGGTTGTATTATACAGAATGCCCTCCAAATTCAATCGGTTGGGTACACGACCATAAGTCGGTGATTTTTTATCTAAATCTTGATATTTCGCAAATGACAACAAAATATTTTTCGCCACATCAAATTGTCCTGGACACAGCACTGTTCCAGGCATCGCAATAAACATATCACGACCCCAAAAGTCGGTAAACCAAGGAAATCCTGCATATATTCCCCATCCGCCATGCTGCCGTGTGACCAATTCATCCGCAGTGAGCATCATCCATGCCATTGACTTGTCTAAATCGTCATTGTTTGTCATCAGAGAATTGCTGTTTACCAATTTCTGCATCCGGTCCTTGCGGTCAAGAATCCAATCATTCCATTGCTTTTGCGCATCGCTCAGCAATCGTGCGCTTTCCGCATCTTCTCCGAATGCCAATACAAAACCTCCAGAGTTTGCTCCGGCTTCAATCAACGACCCGTTGACAATTACAGGAGACCCGTCTTGCGCTCCGATTCTCACCAACTTGTTTTTATGAAGAGACGGTTGGCAAACCGCCGTAGCTCCGCTCTGCTCCGGTAGAGAAATGAGGTTGTCACCTTCAAGTGCAATTCCTATTTTTTTTGCATTTGGAGCCACAACATCAATGACAATTACCTTCTTGCCATCAACAAGATACATCGTTTCTGTGGCATCCTTATATTTCCTCACAATTTTATACGGATACACGTCCGTTTCCGCACACGTTTTGTTGAGAGTATTGCCGTCCAACGACAGTTGATAATCAGCCAACACACGTTTCGCCGCCACATTCCAACCGGCATTTCCGTCCTGCCAATTGTCGACACCAGTCATTCCATAAAAGAATCCGGCGCTCTTGTCGCTATATGAATACTCCCTTTGCCCGTCAACGGCAACACAAAGTTCATCAAGACGTACTGCTGAATGTGCCACAACAGCAGATGCACACACCATAAACGCTAAAATCCGATTTTTGTATCTTCTTATTGTCATTTCTCTAAGTTTTGTCCAAAATTAATCAAACCTTTTCAATCTTCAAACGTCTAATTGGTACTATTTAATTATTCTGCTATGAAAAAATATAATTTTAAGATTTATTTCTTTTTGCTTTTATCGATTGTTTTTGTAGGAGCCAATCCCGCTTATGCACAAAAATCAAGCGATAAAACAATAAAGATTCTTGCCATAGGCAACAGTTTCTCACAAGATGCAATCGAGCAATATCTTTGGAATATAGCCCAAGCTGACAGCATCGATATCGTTGTAGGAAACCTGTATTTTGGCGGATGTTCTCTCGAACAGCATTGGAAATTTCTGACAGAAAACGACAGCGTTTACAATTATCGCAAAATTGTCAATGGCATAAAGACTGACACGCCGCACTACTCTCTTACCCAAGCTCTTGCTGATGAACATTGGGATTATGTGTCATTTCAGCAGGCAAGCCATTTCTCCGGAATGCCTCTCACATATGCGCCTTTTCTTGATGAACTTATGAAATATGTGCGGCAAAACGTAAATGACTCAACTAAATTTATGTTCCACAGTACGTGGGCATACTCTCAAGACTCCAAACACCCCGGTTTTGCAAATTACAGCTGTTCCCAAAATGTAATGTTTGACGAGATTATAGGCACAACTGAAATGGTGATGGACGCTTACCATTTCGACATACTCATTCCGTGCGGCACTGCCATACAAAATGCCCGGACATCGACAATCGGAGACTCAATGACTCGCGATGGATACCACCTAAATTATGTATACGGAAGATATACGGCTGCCTGCACTTGGTTTGAATCCATTTTTCAACGCCCAGTCGCCGGCAATCCTTATTCTCCGGAAGGCATAACACCCGCACAAAAAAAGATTGCACAAGAATCCGCCCACGCTGCAATCTTGTCCCCGTTTTCAGTCACCCAAATCTCCGAATGATTTATTACGAATGTCTTCAATTACAAGTCCCGCCAATGTGAATCCAAAAATTGCTGTTATGTGAGCAACCGTTCCATTGGTGTGGACTTTTGACGCATGCCAATCCGCATCATTCCCCGATGTATTCTTCTTGCACACACACTCTTCCGTTCCGCAATCGCCACATGTCCCGACATTCTGCAACAGCTCCTCGCTGTAGACACATTTGAATTTCTTTGAAGGAAACAATTTAGACTTCTTGAACTTACGCCGCAATGCAGCGCCAAGCGGACATCCACGCACTTTCCAAAACTCTGCCACAGATATTTTCGCTGGATCCATCTTCAAAGCCGCCCCCATCGAGGAAAACAAAACGGCGCCACTGCTGCATGCTCGCCTAATCAACGATGCTTTGTTGTCAAGACTGTCGATTGCATCAATCACATAATCATACGTTTCCAAGTGAAACGACTCTGCCGTCTGCTCTGAATAGACTTCACATCGTGCGTCAATGTCGGCCAATGGATTTATCTCCAGCAATCGTTGCTTCAACACATCCACCTTTGGCTTGCCTACGGTTTTTGTCGTTGCCATCAATTGACGGTTGATGTTGGTTATGCATACAGCATCCGAGTCGACAATAGTTATTTTGCGAATTCCCGACCGCACAAGGCTTTCCACACACCAGCTGCCAACGCCCCCGACGCCAAAAACTATAACACTCGCATTCTCTATTGCATCCATCACGGTTTTGCCAACAAGCAATTCAGTCCGCTTAAATATTCCTTGTTCTATCATATCTGCTATTTTGTACAAAATTACATAAATCCGCGATTACAAACAAAAGGCGGGCGGGCAAATGCCCGTCCGCCTAAATATCGAACTTTCTAAATATTAGTTCTGGAGTTTGAATGTAACTGGCAATGTATACCACACATTCACAGGTTGACCGTTCTGCTTACCCGGAATAAATTTCGGGAGCTTCTTGCAGACACGGATTGCCTCGTTATCGAGGTCACGGTCCACACTACGTACAACCTTTACATTACCGATTGAACCATCCTTTGTAACGACGAATTGAACAACAACTCTACCTTGTACGTTGTTCTCAATTGCCATTGCCGGATAATTGAGGTTGTTGCTGATAAACTTATAAAGTTCAGCGTCGCCACCAGGGAATTTAGGCATCTGCTCTACGTGAGTGAACACCTCTTCCTTTTTCTTCTCTTCTCTTGGTTTCTCTTGAACGACCTCTTCCTTGTGCTCCTTAATCAGGTTAATGTCATCGGAACCAGCCTGAGTGAACGTAGACATCACTGAGTTGTCTTTCTGGATATCCTCGTTCGCTTTAATCTCATTGTCTTCCTTTGGCGTATCCGTAAGGAGAAGTTCGGTCATCAGCTGAGTTGCCAATTGAGGAGCTTCTGGTTTAACCTCTTCAATCTCAATTTGTTCAACTTCCTCTTCCTTCTCTTCTTCTTTTTCAGCCTCCATTTGAGCAAGTTTTTGTTGTTGCTCAAGTTTTGCCTTTGCCTCTTCTTCAGCTTTCTGAGTCTTGTAAGCCTCATACTTCATATATCCGAAAATAAGCAAGCAAACAGCTACGAGGCCAATAAGAACGTAGAAGAACGCTTTATTATGACGGCTTTCTGAACCTTGGCGCAGTTTATACGCACCGAAATCCTTGTTTTTACCCTCAAAAATAAGATCGCGCCATTCTTTTGATGAAAGATCTACATCTTTTGCCATATTTCTTTGTATTTTAAGATTCAACAATTAATTCTGACCTATTCATCATTTTTTTGCCAAATGATCTGGATGCTTTGCATAGAAATCATTCAACAAGATAGAGTCGTTCTTATTCAGCTTATTGATCTGGAAGGTGTTGAAACCATTGATCTGCATCTCGTCAAGAGCGCTGACCAAGTTGACAAAAGAAGCATTGTCAGTAGCTTTGATTACAACAACAGGCTTGTTGTCACGCTTGCGGTTGATAATCTCTTTCTGCTTTTCTTTGTATTGCTGCTCTGACATATTGCCTTTTCCACCGTTGTATTGAGCTTCCAACTCCTGAATATCCTTCAAAACATCTTTGTTGATTTTCTCAAGGACGCCACGGATATTGTCTACAACACCAACGTTGACATTTGTCGACCTATACTTAGCCGGCTCTTCAAGAGGAGTAAGAATTGCTCCGCTTTCATCAACGCCTTTACCTTTATAGTAATAAACGTAGTTGGCAACAATCTTACCCGGTTGAACCTCTCCGTTAGGGAGGGTTTCCGCTTTCTCACGCTTGCTGTCGACAATGATTGTGAAGGCATTGTCGGCTTTAGCCTGAGTCATCTGATCTTTATTGGTGACCTTCTCATTTGAAGGAAGCATGATGTTCAAAGTCTGAGACTTGAGCATCGTAGTACAAAGCATAAAGAACGTGATCAAGAGCATGTTCATGTCGACCATCGGTGTGAAGTCAACGTGAATTTGCATCTTTTTCTGGGCGCCCTTTTTCTGCTTTCCGCCACTACTTTGTTCAATCTGTGCCATATGCTTAATTCTCCTTTTGTTTTAATGAGGTCATCAATGAGAACTTATTCATACTCAAAGTCTGCAAGTTATCCATTACAACGTGCACTACAGAGAATGGTGTGGCCTCGTCAGCCTTGACAGAAATAACCTTTCCTTGTTTTACCAAGTCATAGACCGTTCCGTCTTTGTCCACCGTTCCGTCTGGTTTCTCAACTTCTGCTGGAAGCTCTGCAGCAACATCGCGATATGCAAGCATCCAAATCTGGAATTCATTAGGATTGTTTTCAAATGTGCGACGACCGTCGATTTGAATAGATCCGATAAATTCTGGCTTGTCTGGATTCATTGCAAGATCCTGATCTGCTGAAGGCATGCTCAACAATTGTGGCAGTTTTTTGAACGGACAGCCAAACATATTGAGTTTGCCAAATGAAGCAACCTGCTCCGAAGTCAAATTAATTGGCTCATTCGGGTGCAATTTGTTGTATTTGGACACCGCACGGTTCAATACTTTCATTCGTACTGTGTCGCTCGACATACTCTTTGATCCCGTGATTGAGATAAACACATTCTCTTTCTGGTCAACCAGCACCGTTACCAAGTTGTTGGCCGGTACAGCCTGCTCAGAAATTGAGGACGGCGTTTTTACAACCACTGGTTCTTTCTGCAAAAAGGTCGATGTCAACATGAAGAATGTAAGCAAAAGTACGGTCACGTCACTCATCGCCGTCATGTCGATGAGCGTGCTCTTCCTTTTGATTTTTACTCTTCCCATATTTACTTATTTTACCTTATTTACAGATTAGTGAGTAGCAGCAAACGTTTGTACAATAGAGAAACCGATCTCGTCGATTGCGTACGTAAGGTTGTCGATTTTGTTTGTGAAGAAGTTGTAAGAAATTACAGCGCATGCACCAGTTGCGATACCGAATGCAGTGTTGACAAGTGCCTCAGAAATACCGATAGACAACTCCATTGAGTCAACGCTACCACCACCGGCACCAAGAGCCTGGAATGACTTGATCATACCGAGCACGGTTCCGAGAAGTCCGACAAGTGTACCAAGAGTAGTCATTGTCGCAACGATAGGAAGGTTCTGCTGCAATGAAGGCATCTCCAATGCTGTAGCCTCTTCAACTGCCTGCTGCAATGAAGTCAACTTCTGCTCTTTTGTAAGAGTTTCGTTTTTGTCCATCTCGTCATATTTTGTCAACGCTGCAGCAACAACGGCAGCAACGCTACCTTTTTGCTTTTTGCAGAGCTCCTGAGCTTTCTTGATGTCGCCCTTCTGAAGGCTTGCCTTCACATTCTCCACAAACTTAGAGATGCTGCCAGTACCTTTCGCGCTGCTCAAAGCGATAGCGCGCTCTACTGAGAGAACGATTACTGTCAAGAACAATGTCTGAAGAACAGGCACGATAACACCACCCATGAACACTGTACCGATAAGGTCTGTCGGCTTCCAGTGACCTTCTGGGTTGTCAAGGAAAGCAACTGATGGACCTGTCAATGTAGTGTCGAAGTGTGACGGGTTACCAAACAAGAACAAGAACAAGCAAACAGCCACTACTGCACAGCAGACAATGACCAAGAACGCATTTTTAATACCACGTACTTTGTGTTCACCTTGAGTTTTTGCACTCTTAGCTGCCACAGGTTTTTGTGGAGTGTTAGGCTTTTGAGCTTCCATAATTAAATTTTGTTGTTTTTTGATTAATTAGTTAATAATATTTAGGTAATGATTATTTTTTTCCTTTCATATCACCCCTATTTTATTGGCAAAAATACCACAATATTTTCATTTCACCAAAGCAGTAGGTATATTTTTAGTGTTGAAAGCATCTTTTTTATAATCTAAACGATTATTTAACCCATTTCGCATTTTCATCGCCACAAAAAGTTCGCCATACGCTTTTTTTTAGTAATTTTGGGGTCTAAAAACAACCAACGCAATGCCAAAACTAATTAAGATAAAAAAAGGTCTTAACCTTAGAATGATTGGCGAAGCTACTGGGCAAGATCCCATACCGTCAATTCCATCGAGAGATTTCGCCATCATACCTGACGACTTCTGCGGTCTCTCCCCGAAACTCTTAAAAAAAGAAGGTGACCATGTCACGGCCGGAGAGGCAGTTTTCCACGACAAAAACAATCCTGAAATTCTTGTCGTCTCGCCAGTCAGCGGCATAGTCTCAAGCATCGTCAGAGGTGCAAGGCGCAAAATCGAAGCACTGAAAATCGAAGCCGACAGCCAACAAGACCACGTCAAATTTGATGCCGAGAAGCTTGCCGACATTAAAGCCGCTCTGTTGGAATCTGGCTTATGGGCTTTCTTCAGACAGCGCCCATACGGAATTGTCCCGTCGCCAGAAGCTACTCCGCGCGACATTTTCATATCAACTTTCGACTCTTCACCTCTTGCTCCTTCGCACACCTTATTAATAGACAACAACGAGGAGTGTTTTAAAAAAGGTGTGGAAGTTCTGTCCAAACTCACCGCCGGAACCGTGTATATCGGATGCCGCAAAGAGTATTTAATCGAGACCGACTTTTCTGAATCGTTTATCGTCAGCGGACCGCATCCTGCCGGCAACGCCGGGACACAAATAGCGAGCATTCGCCCTGTAAACAAAGGCGATGTCGTATGGACAATCGAGCCTGAAACCGTGGTGAAAATCGGAAAACTCTTCACCGATGGATATGTTGATTGGTCGTGTGTCGTAGCCATCACCGGCGAGGCTGTAAAAAAGCCGGCAATCGTGCGAGCAACCGAGGGAATTTGCATTTCCGACCTGCTCAAAGACAATGTGAACGTCGACAAATCGCCAAGAATCATCTCCGGCAACGTCCTTACAGGAACGAACGTAGGGCCTGGCGGGTATCTAAGATTCCCGTTCCGACAGGTTGCTGTAATTCCCGAAATCATAAACGACTGCGAAATGCTTGGATGGGCTTCGTTGAGTCCGAAGAAATACAGTGCAAGCCGCACTTTCTTCTCGTGGCTGGCCCCGAATACTCGAAAATACCACTTTGATGCAAAAATCAACGGTGGAGAACGTGCCATAATCATGACTGGAGAATATGACAAGGTATTTCCGATGGACATATATGCAGAGTTTCTCATTAAGGCCATCATAGCCCGCGACATCGACAAAATGGAGCAGTTGGGAATCTACGAAGTAGTCCCTGAGGATTTCGCTCTTTGCGAATTCATCGACACATCCAAACTCGAACTACAAAAAATAGTACGCGAGGGTCTTGACTATCTAAAAAAAGAAATGAACTAAAGATTTATAATCGTGAAAAGAGCATTAAAAAAATATTTTGACCGCATAAAGCCACAATTTATGCCGGGCGGAAAATTAGAAAAATTCCGCTCTGTATACGATGGCTTCGACTCATTTCTGTTTACACCGAACACCACATCACAATCCGGAGTTCACATACATGACAGCAATGATTCAAAACGCACAATGATAATTGTTGTGCTTGCGTTGATGCCGGCACTTCTGTTCGGGATGTACAACGTTGGCTACCAACGTTATCTATCAATCGGGCAACCACCCGTGTTCTTAACCGCCTTTCTATATGGATTTCTTGCGTTGCTTCCCAAAATCATAACATCGTATGCCGTAGGATTGGGTATAGAATTTGCATCCGCTCAAATCCGCAAACATGAAATCCAAGAAGGGTTCTTGGTTTCAGGCATTCTGATTCCAATGATTTGCCCCATTGAAACTCCAATTTGGATGATTGCTGTGGCAACGGCATTCTCCGTGATTTTTGTCAAAGAAGTGTTTGGAGGCACTGGCATGAACATCTTCAATGTTGCATTGATGACACGCGCGTTTCTATTTTTCGCCTACCCTTCAAAGATGTCGGGCGACGACGTTTTCGTTGCGAATCACTCCATATGCGGATTGGGCAACGGGACTGTCGTCAGTTCTTTCTCCGGAGCGACGCCATTGGGACAAATTGCCATCAACGCAGGCAACTCTTTACATCTGACAGGAATTACTGGCGGCGACATTTCTCTTTGGGATATGTTCCTTGGTCTGATTCCAGGCTCTGTGGGTGAAACATCCACATTGTTCATTATTCTTGGCGGAATTGTTTTGCTCATATCGGGAGTGGCAAGCTGGCGCATAATGCTGTCAGTTTTTGCCGGCGGACTGGTGATGGGATTCATCGCACACTCCTTCCCTTCTGAGACCTACCCTGGCTCAATGCTTAATCCTGTTGAACAAATATGCTTGGGCGGATTTGCCTTTGCTGCCGTGTTTATGGCGACCGACCCTGTAACAGCGGCACACACCAACACCGGAAAGTATATCTACGGCTTCCTGGTTGGTGTGATGGCAATCCTTATCCGTGTATACAATTCCGGATATCCAGAAGGTGCGATGCTTGCAGTACTTTTGATGAACGCTTTCGCACCATTAATTGACTATAGTGTTGTTGAATCCAACATACGTCGCAGACTGCGCCGTGCCAAACAATCAAATAATTATGAACAAGCAAAGTAACACATACACCATCATCTACATCTCCGCACTCGTCTGCATTGTGGGCGCAGTGCTGGCATGGGTAGCCCTTGCGTTGAAACCAAAGCAAAGCGACAACATCAGAATCGACAAGATGCAGCAGATGCTCAGCTCAATCCGCATAACATCCACAACAGATAACGCCATCGACTTATACAACAAGTATGTCGTTGATTCATATATCGTAAACGACAATGGTGAGAAACTGAGCGGCGAGGCTTTCGACATTTCTGTGGCAAGCGAGATAAAAAAAGCTGAAAACGAGCGGCAATTGCCTGTGTTTGTCTGCAACATCGACAATTCGATCAAATATATCATTCCTGTATATGGTGCTGGTTTATGGGGTCCGATATGGGGATATATCGCAGTCGAGTCTGACGGCAGCACAATCTATGGCGCTTATTTCTCTCATCAGGGAGAGACCCCTGGCTTGGGCGCAGAAATTGCCAAACCGGCATTTGCCGACCAATTCAATGGCAAACATCTGTATAAAGGCGGGGTGTTCAAGTCTATCTCTGTGATTAAAAACGGGAATGCGCCAACTGACGGAAGCGACTATGTCAACGGCATTTCCGGAGGCACAATTACCAGCAAAGGCGTTCAGTCGATGCTGAAATCTTGTCTGTCTTGCTATAAAGCATTTTTCAACGGAATTCAACAAAACAACAAATAATCAAAATGGCTATTTTGAATAAAAAAAATAAAGCGGCATTGTTCAATCCTCTGTCAAAAGACAATCCCGTAATCGTACAAGTCCTGGGCATATGCTCTTGCTTGGCTGTCACTGCAAAACTCGAGCCGGCAATCGTCATGGGAATTTCCGTAACAGCAGTAACTGCATTTTCAAATGTGATAATATCACTTATCCGCAACACTATTCCCAACAGCATCCGAATTATCGTCCAGCTGGTGGTCGTTGCGGCTTTGGTCATCATAGTCGACCAATTCCTAAAAGCATACAACTACGAAGTAAGCAAGCAATTATCGGTATTCATTGGTCTTATAATCACGAACTGCATCCTGATGGGGCGTCTTGAGGCATTCGCTCTCAGCAACAAGCCGTGGCCTGCCTTTCTCGATGGTGTCGGCAATGGCATTGGCTATGCCATCATTCTGATAATCGTTGCGGCTGTTCGCGAATTGCTCGGGTCGGGAACGTTGCTCGGTTGCCAAATTATCCCACAGGCTCTTTACGATGCCGGATATCAAAACAACGGACTTATGATTCTGCCACCGATGGCTCTTATAACTGTTGCCTGCATCATCTGGGTTCATCGTTCCAAGAACAAAGACCTGCAAGAAAAGAATTAATCATCTCTGATAAAAACCACTATGGAAAATTTAAATTTGTTTATACGGTCGGTGTTTATCGACAATATGATTTTCGCATACTTTCTTGGAATGTGCTCATATCTTGCTGTTTCCAAAAACGTAAAAACGGCTTTTGGTCTCGGCATAGCTGTGACATTCATGCTTGTAATAACTCTCCCTATCGACTATATGCTTGAGATGCATTTTCTGCGTCCAGGCGCGCTTACTTGGCTAAGCCCAGAATTTGCGACAGTCGACCTTAGCTTCTTAAGCTTGATTCTGTTCATTGCCGTTATAGCCTCCATGACACAATTGGTAGAAATGGCTGTAGAAAAATTCTCCCCATCGCTATATGCATCTCTGGGAATCTTTCTTCCTCTGATTGCCGTAAACTGCGCAATCTTGGGTTGTTCGCTGTTTATGCAACAAAAAGACTTCGGATCTGTCGGCACTGCCACAATCTACGGCTTAGGATCGGGCATCGGATGGCTGTTGGCAATCGTTTGCCTCGCCGCCATACGCGAGCGTCTGTCATACTCCAACGTCCCCGCTCCTCTAAAAGGCATAGGCATCACATTTATAATTACTGGGCTTATGGGCATAGCGTTTATGAGTTTTCTCGGAATTAAACTTTAAATACAATGATACTTTCAGACATAACAATACTTGCAAGCACCATCCTGTTTTTTGCGGTGACAATCATACTTGTGGTTGTGCTGCTTATTGCAAAAAAATATCTTGTCCCATCCGGCAATGTGAAAATCACGATAAACGACAAAACGGATGTTGAAGTGCCAACGGGCGATTCTTTGTTGTCAACTTTGGCAAATCAGAAAATCTACCTCCCTTCAGCATGTGGCGGAGGTGGCAGCTGCGGACAATGCCGTGTACGCATTCCCGAAGGAGGAGGCGAAGCTCTGCCTACTGAGAAAGTGCATTTTTCCCGCAAGGAATTGATGGACAATTGGCACCTCGGCTGTCAAGTGAAGGTTAAAAACGATATGAAACTCATTGTCCCCGAATCTGTACTCGGTGTCAAGGAATGGGAATGTGAGGTAATATCCAACAAGAATGTCGCCACATTTATCAAAGAATTCATCGTCGCCTTGCCAAAAGGCGAGCATATGGATTTCTTGCCCGGCTCTTACGCACAAATCAAGATTCCTAAGTATTCGATGGACTACGACAAAGACATCGACAAGAGCCTCATCGGTGATGAATATCTGCCAGCATGGCAAAAATTCGGATTATTTGGACTTAAGTGCAGGAATGATGAAGAAACAGTCAGAGCTTATTCCATGGCCAACTATCCTGCTGAAGGCGACCGCATCATGCTCACCGTCCGCATTGCCACTCCTCCGTTTAAACCGAAGCCACAAGTGGGTTTCCAAGACGTTATGCCTGGCATTGCATCATCCTACATTTTCACGCTTAAACCTGGCGACAAAGTGCTTATGAGCGGTCCTTATGGCGATTTCCATCCTCATTTCAACTCGACGAAGGAAATGATTTGGGTTGGTGGTGGAGCCGGCATGGCTCCTCTCCGCGCCCAAATAATGCACATGACACGCACTCTCAACACCCGCGACCGAAAGATGTCATTCTTCTATGGCGCACGTGCGCTTAACGAAGTGTTCTACCTGCATGATTTTCTTGAGCTTGAGAAGGAATTCCCGAATTTCAGTTTCCATTTGGCTCTTGACCGTCCGGACCCTGCGGCTGATGCTGCCGGAGTTAAATACACTGCGGGATTTGTACACCAAGTGATGTATGAGACATACTTGAAAAACCACGATGCTCCAGAAGACATAGAATACTACATGTGTGGTCCTGGTCCGATGAGTGCGGCTGTCGTAAAAATGCTCGACAGTCTCGGTGTCGATCCGGAAAGCATCCTTTACGACAACTTCGGTGGATAGCCACTATAATTGAAACACTATCAACAACGAGGCGTGGCTGCGACATGCAGCCACGCCTCGTTGTTTCAATCCAATTCTATAATCACTTATTCTCTTCAATCAGTGACTTTAATTGATCTTTCTTAATCGTTCCCGTACGACGTGTTATCTCTTTGCCATTCTTGACCAATACAATTGTCGGGATGGCCATGACACCGAATTTGCTTGCCACTTCCACATTTTCCTCAACATCGCATTTGCGAATGTCTACAACGCCATCGTATTCTTCTGCCAACTCATCAATTACTGGCGACAACTTCTTGCATGGACCACACCATTCTGCCCAAAAGTCAATCACAATCAGGCTTTCCTGCGCCAATAAATTGTCCATTTCACTGTCTGTAAATTCTTTTGCCATATCTATATGTTTGTTTATTTGTTTACCGTATATTTTATACCGAGGTCTTCCAATTGCAAAATCAAATTTTTAGTAAGGTTCAGACGCCGTCCGGATATCATCGTGAATGGCAAGCTATGCTTCTCATTCATCAAATTGATACTGAATGGCTTAGCACACTCTCCATCGTTCACGATGTTCTCATCAAGCAACGTCATAAACGCCTGTCCCTCCAGGTCTTTCTCTGCAACATCCAATGTTATGCCGCTAATGGCCGTACCTTGCACTTCTTCCAAGGATTGAATGCCGCTGATTGTCATATACACCTTATCGTTATACTTTCCTTTTTTATATGTGTAAGTGACAATTATCGCATTGCCCTTTATTCCATACTTATTGTAATTGATATAATCCTGTCCGAAAAGCCGTATTTCAGCAGACCCCGTATAGTCCTCAATCTTAATTATCCCGAACTGCGAGCCAGTCCTTGACGTCAAACTTTTTGCCTCCACCACAAGTCCGCCTATTGTATATTCTTTTTCTGACGTTTTATCTTCAGTGCCGAAATCCTTTGCACGGACACTGCAACCAAATGTCAGTTCAAGATAATATTTATCCAGCGGGTGCGCGGATAGATACATTCCCACCAAGTCTTTTTCGTAGTTCAACCGTTCAATGTCAGGCCACAACGGACGCCCTGGCATTTCAGGCTTTGCCGTGTCAATAGTTTCCGCCTCGCCAAACAAAGACGACTCTTGAGTAGCTTTACTCATTTGATACATCTGACCATATCTAATAAGCGCCTCGCTGAATGATGGATTGAAGTCGTCGGCCTTAAAGTCTTCCCTACGCACACCTTCAAAGCAGTCAAACGCTCCGGAAAGAGCCAGATTGTCAAGCACCTTCCTGTTGCACATACTCAGATTTATGCGCTCTACAAGGTCAAAAATAGACTTGTATTCTCCCCTTGCATCACGTTCGTCAAGGATTGCCTGCACAGCATTCAAACCAACGCCCTTGATTCCCGCAAGACCGAATCTTATCTCACCTGCCTTATTTACACTGAACTTGGCGCGACTTTCATTCACATCCGGCCCTTTGACCTTCACCTTCATTGCCTTGCACTCATCCATAAACTTGGTCATCTTTGTGATGTCATTCAAGTTACGGCTGAGCACTGCCGCCATATATTCCGGTGGATAGTTTGCTTTAAGATATGCTGTTTGGAAAGCCACCCAACTATAACATGTGGCATGGCTCTTGTTGAAGGCATACGATGCAAACTTTTCCCAATCTGACCAAATCTTTTCGAGCACTTTCTCATCATAGCCATTCGACTTTCCTCCATTGATAAACAATGGTTTCAACTCCGCCAGCTTAGCGAAAATCTTCTTACCCATTGCCTTGCGAAGACCATCCGACTGACCGCGCGTGAAATTAGCCAACAAACGCGACAACAGCATGACTTGCTCCTGATATACTGTAACTCCATATGTATCCTTCAGATACTTTTCCATGACTGGGATGTCATACTCAATCGGCTCAATACCTTTCTTTCTGGCAATAAACTGCGGTATGTAGTCCATTGGCCCCGGTCGATAGAGGGCGTTCATGGCAATCAAGTCTTCAAACGTAGACGGATGCAACTCTCTAAGATACTTCTGCATTCCCGTGGATTCAAACTGGAATGTACCCGTAGTCCGTCCTTCGCAATAGAGCTCATACGTTTTAGGATCGTCCAGCGGAATGTGGTCAATATCCACATCTTTTCCCCAACGTTCCTTGATGTTGAGCAACGCTTCCTTTATAATCGATAACGTTTTCAAGCCGAGGAAGTCCATCTTGATCAATCCTGTCGACTCAATTACCGAACCTTCATACTGGGTGACAAGCACCTTTTCACCATCCTTGTCGGTCGCCGTTGCAACAGGCACCCAGTCTGTTATATCATCACGGCCAATAATCACACCGCAAGCATGCACGCCCGTATTTCTGACGTTTCCCTCAAGAGCAAGTGCATATTTCAACGTCTCACGGACAATCGGTTCGCCATAATTCAATTCGTGTTGCAATTCAGGCACATACTGATAGCAATTCTTCAGATTTATTTTAGGAGCCTTTCCATCAACTTCAGGCAGCTTGTCCGGTATCATCTTTGTAAGCCTGTCACTTTCCGAGAGAGGTAGCCTTGAAACACGGGCAACATCCTTTATCGCCGATTTTGCCGCCATAGTGCCATAAGTGATGATATGCGCCACTTTCTCAGCACCGTATTTTTCCGTCACATAGCGTAGCACATCCGCACGACCGTCATCATCGAAATCAATATCGATATCAGGCAATGATATACGGTCGGGATTCAAGAAACGCTCAAACAGCAAGTCGTATTTTATCGGGTCTATCTGAGTGATTCCAAGACAATACGCCACCGCGGAACCGGCAGCAGAGCCACGTCCCGGTCCCACCGATACGCCTATCTCACGGGCTGCGCCGATAAAGTCCTGCACAATCAAAAAATATCCTGGGAATCCCATATTTTTAATTGTGTCCAACTCAAAATCTATTCGCTCCTTTTGCTCATCTGTCAAGTTTTTTCCCCAACGTTTTTCCGCTCCTACAAGCACCAGATGGCGCAAATAGTCATTATTGTCCGTAAAGCCTTCAGGTAATGGGAAATTCGGCAAAATAGGGCCATGCTCTATCGAATATCGCTCCACTTTGCCCAGCACCTCCTGTGTATTGGACAAAGCCTCCGGGACATCGGCAAACAGTTCATTCATTTCCTCCTGCGTCTTCATCCACTCCTGCTTTGTGTAAAGCATTCGCTTGTCGTCGTCGAGGAATGTTCCGGTCGACACACAAATCAACCGGTCATGAGCTTCTGCATCTTCTTCATTGACAAAATGCACATCGTTTGTACACACCAATTTTATGTTGTGCTTCTTCGACATTTCTATCAACACCTTATTCACCTCCTGTTGCAGTGGATAAGCCTCTTGGTTGGCACGGGCAACAGTTGCTTTGTGTCTTTGCAGCTCAAGATAATAATCTTCTCCGAACACTTTCTTAAACCACAATATAGACTTCTCCGCCTCTTCTATATGCCCTGCCGTAATCAATTTCGGCACCTCGCCTCCCAGGCACGCCGAGCAGACAATCAAATCCTCGTGATATTTTTCCAGCTGCTTCTTATCCGTTCGCGGATGATAATAATAACCATCCGTCCAGGCATTTGACACAAGTTTTATAAGATTATGATATCCGTGTTGGTTTTTCGCAAGCACAATTAAGTGCCGGCCAATATCTTTTTTGTTGCTTCTGTCGGTCATATCATTATCAGCCACATACATTTCGCAGCCGATAATTGGCGTGAAAATTTTACTTTCAGCTTCCTTAAGTGCCGTTTCCGCCTTCGACAAAGCCTCCTGGTCAACGGCATCCGCCGACTTCAGTTCTTCAATTGTTTTCTTCAGATTTTTTATCTCGCCGTCAACATCTTTGTTTTTCTTGTTGACATAGTCGGTTAATTCCTTTATTCCGAACATATTGCCATGGTCTGTGAGGGCAATACCCCGCATACCATTAGCTATAGCCTTGTCGACCAAGGCTTTGACTGACGCCTGTCCGTCCAGGACAGAATATTGAGAGTGGACGTGGAGATGTACAAATGGTTGCATACGTTCTATCTTTTTGCGTTTGTAAAGTTAAGCATTCATAACGACATTTTAAAACGCAAGCGCGAGTATATTCCTTTTTTAACCTTTGTTTGGCGTCGGCAACATAGCAAAATCACTGCGGACAAGTCTCAAAATTATGGTCATATACAATATATTTTGTATTTTCGCAGAAAATTTCAACCGACGTGATTTATCCTGATAATTTAGAATATAAAATAGGTTTTGACATTGTCAGAAAAACTCTGGCATCCAAATGCAGCAATCCTCTCGGCAAAGCGGAATGCGGATCAATGACATTTTCAAACAACTACAGGCTCATTGTCAACTCGCTTTCTCAGACCAACGAGTATCTCTCCATCATAAAATCGACCAATGATTTTCCAAATGGCTCGATTTTCGATTTGAGAGAATCCCTCCTGAAAATCAAAGCCGCAGGATCTTTTCTGACAGAAACCGAGTTGTATCAATTAGGCAAAACCCTCGTCTCCGCAGCTGAAATTTGTGACTACTTCACAGAAGAAAAAAGTGCGGCATATCCACTTCTAAAGCAAATCGCCGACAGTCTACTGTGTTTCCCAGAGATCTCACGCCACATTGATTCCATTTTGGACAAGTTCGGCAACATCAAGGACAACGCTTCTCCTGAATTACAACAATTGCGGAGAAAACTCTTGTCTGTATCAAGCAGTGTCAACGGCATGATGCAGAGAGTAATATCACGCTATAAGCAGAACGGAATGCTCGACAAAGACTGCACCCCGTCTATCCGTGACGGACGATTGGTTATACCAGTTGCACCAATGCACAAGCGGGCAGTGAAAGGCATTGTCCACGATGAGTCGGCAACAGGCAAGACCTTCTTCATCGAGCCGGAGGAAATCGTTGAGGCAAACAACCAAATCAGGGAACTTGAGGCCGACATACATAAGGAAATTGTCAGAATTCTGATAATGACTGCCGATATTATCAGACCTCATTTAGACGACTTGACCGTTTTCTATCAGACTATTGGTGTTTTTGATTTCATCCGTGCGAAAGCACTGTTTGCAAATGAGATTGACGCTACTATGCCACAAATCTCGCAAAAGCCCGAGATTGAATGGTACAACGCTGTCCATCCTGTACTGTTCATGACACTCAGCAAACTTGGGAAAAACGTAGTGCCATTAAGCATCCAGTTGGACAACAAAAACCACATTCTGCTAATTTCGGGTCCCAATGCCGGCGGAAAATCAGTCTGTCTGAAAACTGTCGGTGTTGTTCAATATATGTTTCAATGTGGTATTCTTCCGCCTGTCTATTCCAATTCGCACTTTGGGATATTCGACAATATATTTATCGACATAGGCGACGAGCAATCAATCGAGAACGAGCTCAGCACATATAGCTCCCATCTGTCAAACATGAACTATTTCATGCGCCATTCCAACTCTAAGACATTGCTCCTGATCGATGAATTCGGCGGAGGAACAGAACCCCAGATTGGAGGAGCAATCGCGCAGGCCATCTTGAAAAAGCTAAATGACTCCGGCTCTTTCGGCGTCATAACCACCCACTACCAGAATCTAAAGAATTTTGCAAACGAAACCGATGGTATTGTCAACGGAGCAATGCTCTACGACCGCAATCTTATGCAACCGCTGTTTCAATTGTCGATAGGCACTCCAGGCAGTTCTTTTGCAATTGAAATAGCACGCAAAATCGGCATCCCTTCCGATGTCATAAGCTATGCGGAGGACATTGTTGGCTCCGACTACATAAACATGGACAAATATCTGCTCGACATCGCCCGCGACCGTAGATATTGGCAAAACAAACGACAGGACGTCAGGCTTCAACGTAAGAAATTGGAAACATTGGTCGAAAAATATGAGACCGACATTCAGAAGCTTGTCGTTGAACGCCGTGAGATTATCAAAGAAGCAAAATCAGAAGCCAAGGAGATTCTCTCGCATAGCAACGCGTCTATCGAGAACGCCATTCACGAGATTAAGAAAGTGCAAGCCGAGAAAGAGCGCACCAAAGAAGTGCGCCGACAAATCGACGATCTCAAGAAACGCCTGTCGACAGAGGGTGAAACTGTGGAATCTTCTGAAAAGCTGAAAGAGTTGTCCGCAAAACTGGACAAACGTCACAAGAAAAGGGACAAAGCCTCTTCCTCCCCACAAATCAAAGCGGAAGAGCCGCTTTTTGTCGGCGACACCGTCACTGTCGACGGAAGCAATTCTGTTGGCGAGATTATAGCCATCGAGGGCAAGAACGCCACGGTCGCAATGGGATTGTTCAAATCAAAAGTCCCATTGTCAAAGCTTAAAAAGACCATACGCAAAGCGACCGCAGCCACTCAAACAGCTTCTTTTGTATCGTCCTCAACATCCGACAATATGCGAAGCCGTCAATTGGAGTTCAAGCAGGAAATCGATGTCAGAGGAATGCGTGCTGACGAAGCGCTGCAAGCCGTTTCTTATTTCATTGACGATGCGGTGCAATTCAACATCAAGCAAATCCGGATTCTGCATGGCACTGGTTACGGCATACTGCGCCAACGCATCAGAGAATACCTCAACACCGTTCCTGATGTAAAATCATACAGAGACGAACATGTGCAATTTGGCGGAGCCGGAATCACCGTCGTTGAGTTAAGCTGACAAATTACCGGAGGAATTTGGGCGCAGGTATGAAGAATCCGAAACTTACACCAAAGTTCCATCTGCTTTTCGGTGAATTGACATAGTTTCCGTAGACGCTGAGCGATGCAAACGATAAATTATAAACAACAGATGCCTCGCCTATAAAATTAATCGACCCAAACCAATGTCCGTAACTTGCCGTATCATTGGCACCCGGACAAATCTCACGCATTGGAGAGAATGCATAGACCTCCGTGCGCAATTGCAAATTGTCTATAATATTGAATATCGGGACTATTCCGCCAACCACAAAAGAATTGGACTGGAACGACGGCAAGAAAATCCCCCGGCTGTATTGAGTAGGAGTGAATGCAGGCGCCTGCACGATGCTTGCCGTATAACTTTGCAGCAACGGCTTGGTCGATGCCACTGCATTGAGCCGATAACCAAGAGTGAATCTGCTTGACAGCGGACAAAAACGCATTAAGTCAAATTCCGCCTCTGCCCATTTCAGTTCATCATACAAATATGGCTGATTTATGTTGCTGTACTGTTCCATATTTCCAAGCACACCTGTTGCTGCCACAAAAATCCGGGTTCCTGTCGACGGATATATCTGATTGTCCAACGTGTTGAAATCATAACTGATTTTCAATTGTCCCAACTTATAATTCGCCTCATCCTGAGAAATTGCCGAATAGTCAATATTTTTTGTCGGATAAAATCTATCCTGCAAGTATCCAAACCCTCCCGACAAATCAAACTTAGAATGTCGTCCCAAGCCAAGGCTGAATATCAATTTGCCATAATACTGAGCCTTTGTCACAAAAGTCGGTGTGTTAGACTCAAAAAACAGCACATCGTCTTCATAAAATTTTTGCTGAGACGCCACTCCCTGTAATTTTATCATCGTCGGCAAGCCTGAATTCAAAGAGATTTTGGCATTCAGCGCTCCCCCATAATACGACTGACCAATCCAACCACTGACATCTCCACTGAATGAATTCAAATCAATGGTTTCATAACCCACCGACAAATACGCAAGGCTATTTGTTGTAGATGTGACAAATCCGCCTATACCTATGTTCAGATTATCCTTAACATCTGCTTTCATTCGCAGGTTAAACAATCCACTACTCGGGTTGTAGTGTGGGCTTGGCACCAAATCGCGGAATTTGCCTGAAGTTATTGTTCGATAGTAAGCGTCTTTTACGTTGTCAAATGTTATAGTGTCTCCCTTGTCCTTAAAAAAGATATGGCGGATATAGCTTTCTGCATTCTTGCTTGTTCCAACCACTTCCAACGAATCGAATTTGACCACAGGAACCTTGCTTTTGTAAACTTCCCTGCGGAGATTTACATTTCTAAACGAGACACCCTCTCCCACTCGACTTTTAATAGAATCTATCACCGCCATTGTCGTCCGGTATCCTCTATCAAAAATCTCATTTGCCTTAGGAAAATCCAGCAAATTGTACTCTTTCAGGTTTATGTGGATTTTAATCCCATCTTTTTCATCAAGATTATAATCATCCTGCTGTATGATCATACTTTCCAACTGCGAATACAAGTTGTTTAAATCCGGTGTTTCATGCGTTGTGACATCGATTCCGATTATAATGTCGGGCGCAAAATCCGCTTTCATGACATCCACTGGAAAATTATCATATATTCCCCCGTCAAACATCGGCAGTCCATCCTTTTCAATCGGTTTGAACGCCACAGGAAACGTCATCGACATTCTAACCGCCTCGCCAAGATCACCTTTGGACATCACGACCTTCTTTTTATTGAACACGTCGGAAGTAACACATCGGAACGGAACAAATAGTTTATTAAAATCCCCCTCACACACAGCCGTATGCGGAGTAAAGACTTCAACAAATCCGATATTCATCGGAAAAGGACTGATAAAACTCGACGGCAATATCGATGTTGACAATCCCGACTCTTTTTTACCAATATTCATCTTCACTATCACAGGCGACTGTTCTGGCTTCAAGCAATAATATGTCAGCGATGGGTTAATCTTGCCAGTAGACCAACTTGAAAAGCTGTCGGAAAGAATCAAATCAATTATCTCTTTCGGCGTATACCCTGACGCATAAAGGCTTCCAACAATCGCACCCATCGATGTGCCGGCGATGTAGTCTATTGGGATGCCATTTTCCTCCAAGGCCTGAATCACACCGGCATGAGCAATGCCTTTCGCACCGCCGCCACTAAGCACCAAGCCCACCGATTGCCGCGTTTTTTTAACACACGTTGCCGAGTCTGCCAACTCAGACGCATAAACGGCAGCCACTGACAGCAATACAATTATCAGGGTAAAAATTTTTCTCATCGCGGTGGTTCTATAAACGAATCCTTGAATCCAAGGAAATACAATACTCCGTCAATACCTATCGTAGAAATACTCTGACGGGCAGTCTGCTTAACTTTTGGCTTCGCATGGAACGCTATGCCAAGTCCTGCCATCGTGATCATCGGCAAATCATTGGCGCCGTCGCCAACTGCTATAGTCTGCGCAATGTCCACATTCTCCACCTGGGCAAGAAGCTTCAACAACTCCGCCTTACGCTTACCGTCGACAACCTCGCCAAGATAGCGGCCAGTAAGTTTCCCGCTTTCTATTTCCAACTCATTGGCATAAACATAGTCTATGCCAAACTTATGCTTCAAATAATTTCCAAAATACGTAAATCCGCCCGACAGAATTCCTATTTTATAGCCTGCTCGCTTAAGCACTTTCATCAGGCGTGGAACGCCTTCTGTTATTGGCAAGTTTTCCGCAATCTCACGCATCACTGACTCATCAAGTCCCTTCAAAAGCGCTACTCGTTCTTTGAAACTTTCCTTGAAATCAATTTCTCCACGCATAGCCCTCGCTGTAATAGCCCTAACTTTTTCACCGACACCGGCACGCTCGGCAAGTTCATCAATAACCTCTGTTTCAATCAGAGTAGAATCCATATCGAAACAAATCAAACGACGACATCTGCGAAACATATTGTCCTGCTGCAAAGAGATGTCAAACTCCAACTCATTCGCAAGGTTCATGAAGTCCGACTGCATTTTGGCATAATCGGACGGAGTGCCTCGCACTGAAAACTCGACACATCCCTTCGACTTGCTGTCGGTATCGTCAATATCCGCCAACGGCATACGCCCAGTCAATCTTTGAATGGCGTCAATATTAAGGCCCTGCGTTGTTATGACATGCGTAACAGAAGCTATCTGCCGAGCTGTTATGTGTCGCGCCAAAATTGTTATGACATATCTGTTTCGGCCCTGCATGCCGACCCATTTGCCATAATCATCCACTGATATTGGTGTGAATTTTATAGTAACGTTCAACTCCGATGCTTTAAACAGCAGTTCTTTCATTATATCACCGCTCCTGCCGCTATTGGTCTTGAACAATATGCCAAGCGACAACGTGTGATGGATGTCAGCCTGACCGATATCCAATATATTAGCCTCATATTTAGCCAGAATCTCTGTTAACGCGGAGGTCAAACCGGGACGGTCTTCTCCAGATATGTTTATTAAAATCAGTTCTATATCTTTTTCCATAAAATGAATTCTCTTCTGACTTCAAAATTACTTCTTTTTTTCAGATTCTCAAAATCGCCACGGCGTCGTGCACAATAAAAACGGGGTCGGCAATTGCCGACCCCGTTTTTATTGTATGCAATACGGTCATTTATCCGGAGAAAAACCCTGAGCTTTCAGATAGTCCAACATATGGTAGGACAGCGCCTCTCTATAATAGTCAAGAATATGCCCACACCAATCATTGTCGGAAGTTGTTCCCGACCGAGTTTTGTTGTATTGCGTTATAACCTCGTCATATTCAAGCATAGCATTCTGCAACTCATCCGATGATGAATAGCTATTCTTATGAATAACCGCCGACAACGGCTGCTTCGGCTTCATGTCCGGCAGTTCGCGAGGCACACCCATCGCCAAACCACACACGACAAATACTCCTTTCGGCAACTTGAGCAATTCAGCTATTTTCTCAGGAGCCGCAGTTCTTGCATAGCCGATGCAACAACATCCCAGACCGCATGCCAATGCCGCAGTAAGCGCATTCTGCATTGCCAATGCCGCATCTATAATGCCAACCATTATACCATCGACCGTGTTCTGAAATGGAGGTATTTCAATACCCTTTTTCTGTGCAAGACCCCATATTTTGTTATAATCCGCACAGAAAACGAGAAAATGATTGCACGTCTTTATTTGCTTCTGATTTGTCAAAGCATACAACGCCTCCTTGGTTTCCTGATTGTCGATATCTATCACCGAGAATTGCTGACCGTTGTAACTTGTCGATGTGTTGCGAATAGCATCATAGACAAACTGCATAGTCTCTTCCGGAATAGATTCCCTTTCATAACGACGGATGCTCCGTCGCTGTAGCAATACCTCTGAAACACTCTTCATAACAAAATTTATTTAATAGGCGTAGCTCCAATTCCAGGCTTGTCGGTCAATGTAATTTTACCGTCAACAACTTTCACTCCATCGAAACTGTCGTTGGCAATCAGCAAGTTTCCATCCAAGTCAACCCAATCTGCCATTGGGGCTAATTGAGCGGCAGCACTGATGGCGCAAGAAGTTTCCGTCATACAACCAATCATCAACTTCATTCCCAAAGATTTAGCAAGCACAGCCATCTTATATGCCTCATGCAATCCAGTGCTCTTCATCAATTTTATATTGATTCCGTCATACACTTGATATGCACGCATCACATCCGGAATCCGCTGACAGAATTCATCGGCAATGATTGGAAGCGGGCTGCGCTCACGAAGCCATGCCGTCTCATCTATCATTTTCTTGTCAAACGGCTGCTCAACAAACATACAGCCTCTTTCTTTCAGCCAATGACACATGTCAAGAGCCTTTTCCTTGTCTGTCCATCCCTGATTGGCGTCGACACACAACGGCTTGTCTGTTTTTGACCGGATAATCTCCACCAATTCCTTGTCGTTATCCAGTCCCATCTTCACTTTTATAACTTTATAAGGCGCCGCCTCGTCAACTTTCTGACGCACAACATCTGCCTTGTCTATTCCAATGGTAAACGATGTGTTTGGCGTTTTTTCCGGCGACAATCCCCAAATCTTATACCATGGTTGACCCATTATTTTACCAAGCAAATCGTGCAAAGCAATATCGACAGATGCCTTCGCCGCCCTATTGTCAGGAGCGGTGCCGTCAACATAGCTCAAAATTTCTTCTATACGGAACGGATCGTTGAATTGTCCCAAATCCAAATTGCCGAGAAACTTTGTTACCGACTCTATTGATTCACCGAGATATGGAGGCATCGACGCTTCTCCATAACCAACAATGCCATCATACTCCAACTGCACAAGCACATCAGGAGTCGTTGTACGGCTGTTGCGAGCCAAATTGAAAGCATGTCGCAATTTTAATTCATTTGGCTTGAATGACAGTTTCAACTTGCCAGTTTTTGCCACAGTTCTTGTCTTTTCTGCAGCCGACAATGATATTGGCGCAGAAAGAGCCACCAAACCCAAGGCGGTTCCTTTTAAGAAATTCCTACGATCCATAAATATGTTCTTTAATTAGTTTTTTCAAAAATACCAAGGATGGTTTTTCACTGAGACAATGCCCTTTGTACCAACCTCATTGTTTATTCTCGACATAGAAATGAAATGGTAATCCAAATAGTCATCGGCCTTTGGATCCATGCTGTTGACTTTCACACGTCCGGAACTGTGGATATATTTTCCTCCACCGACATACATCGCCACATGCGTAACCTTACCCGATGTTGACCCAATGAATATCAGGTCGCCCGGCTCCGCCTCTGTCCGCCATGCTGCGCAGTCAACTTTCTTTCCCGTCAACGCCTGCTGTGAAGCGTCGCGCTGAAGGATTATGCCGTTTGAGAAATACGATGTGCGCACAAAACCTGAACAGTCAGCCATCTTTGCCGACATTCCGCCCCAAAGGTATGGACGTCCCATCATTTTACGCGCATTTTTCTCTATTGTCTTGAAATCGTATGTCTGATTTGCCCACTCCTCAAGTGCCGCTGCGTGTTTCTTAAGCACGAAACCCTCACGACCGTCTGGTGTGGCAACTTTATAATACTTGCCTTTTTCTCCTTTTTTGACCAATATGTTGCCAAGCAACAAATCGGACACAATCGTTTGATTGTCGACTTTCGGTTTTTCATACATCGACGTCTCAAGTTCTGTGACAACAAGCCTGTCGGCTTTTTTCCAATTATAAAATTCTTCTTCTGAGATGAATTTAAGTGAATTGTCGGTGACATAACCTATATACTCATCAGGAGTCTGCACCATCGACATTCCGTCTTCTGATTTAAGGACTCGCACAGGCGTACCCATTATCGCCTGCGATGTGAGTTCAGCACCGCTCGCGGCAGCACCTCTGACACATGCCACAGATATCGACACCAATGCCCATGGTCCCTTAACAGTTGCCTCTGGAAGAATCTTTATTTTATCTTCAAATTTTATGTTTAGTTTGTCAAGTCTTGCCAAAATATCGGATTTGGCCGATTGATTGTCGACATCTCCGGTCAGAACTTCCACTCCATCCACTGTTTTTGCCATGACGCTCCAAACTGCCACACGCGTATCTGGTGCATATTCCGCTTTAACTTCTTTCAGAACATCGACCACCGCTGCCGATTGTGCCACGATTCCGAATGTAGAACCAGCAGCCATAGACATCGCCATTAACAATACTTTCAAACTCATTTTAAATTTCTTTATTGATTAATTAAATAGTATTGCAAATTTACTTGTTTGCGTTAGATTTCCAAAGATATTCCACCTAAAAATTAAATAATTCCTCATATGTTTTTGTCAACATCGCAAATATTCACACAGAAGAAGCCCTTCTCCTTAAAAATCGCAAAAATCGACAATACGTATCACAAAAATATTGTATTTTTGTGAAAACATTAACCGCTATGAAGAAATATGTGATAAGCGTCGGCCGCCAATTCGGCAGTGGCGGACATGATATAGGAAAGAAACTCGCCGAACGCCTCGGCATCAAATTCTACGACAAGGAACTGCTGCTTGAGGCGGCCAAAGAAATTGGAGCGAATCCAGAATTGTTCAAAAAAAACGACGAGAAGCTCCCGTCATTCTACATCAACAATCTGTCAATGAACCTTGGGTTCTACATGCAACCTTTTGCCGCGAGTCCGGCATCATCATACTACGACAGCGTCCAAAAAACCGTATGCGACACTATCCGCGCAATTGCCGAACGCGAATCTTGTGTGATTATGGGACGGTGCGCAGATTTTCTTCTGCGCCACAACCCGTATTGTATCAACATTTTTATAAGCGCGTCACAAGATGCATGCGCTGAACGAATCACAAAGCGAATCGATGGTCTCACCATCGACGACGCCAAAGCGTTGGCAAAAAAGACAAACAAACTACGTGCTGAATACTACAACTTCTACACTGACAAAGAATGGGGGCACTCTTCGTCATACGACTTGTGCATCGATTCGTCACGCCTCCCGGAGGAAGACGTGATAAATCAGATAATCTCATACGTCAACGCACGGTTGGCTCTTTAGCAATTAATGACTATCATTGTCGGGGATGTCCACAAAATCGACGTCCTCGACATTTTGTTTTGTCCGCTTTGACCGTAGTCTCTCAAACAGAACGCTTTCCAGCAGCGAGTGGAGCGAATAGACAATAAATGCAATTCCGACAATCAATGCCAGCCATTGTTGGACAATCTGTATGCCTACCGCAAACAAGACGATTCCACAAACCATGACTACCGACGGAATAATAAACACCCACACAGGATAGTCTACTGTCTTCTTCGCCGACATTATTCTCCAAAACTTATAAATCGCACCGACAATCAGCATCGTGGCAAACAAATATGAAAATATCTCCACAAAGAAACTGCTTGCCGCAACCATTGCAATTCCCAATGCCAAACTGCCTACGACCGGCACAGATGTCCACGCAACAGCTTTTGTCGGCAACACGCCATCCTTTCTCTTGACAAGCAACGCGACAAGCGACCATGCGCTGAACACGATAAAAAGAATTCCTACAGCCATCGACACCAAATCGAACACGCCTTTTCCGTTCGACCAAAGTACGATAAAGATTACGCCCAACACAAAGACTGAAATGTTAAGAATTAAATCGAATTTGTTTTTCATACACTTATTTTTTCACGAAGATACTTCTTTAATTTCAATAATCGTCATTTTCAAAGAAATTTCCGGCATTTTTTGCCTACCTTTGCAAATATGGACGGACGCAGAAAATATTTGGCTCTCATCAACCCCATTTCAGGAAACGGCAAAAAAGACTATTTGCCGGAAGTCCTTGAGAAGAGGTTTGACGGTCACGACATAACCATACGGTTCACCCAACGCCCGAACCACGCATACGACCTTGCAAAAGCAGCCGCAACCGACGGCTACTACGCTGTAATTGCTGTTGGCGGCGACGGAACAGTAAACGAAACAGCAAGTGCGCTGTGCCACACCGCCACAAAATTAGGCATCATACCAAGCGGTTCCGGAAACGGGCTTGCCAGACATCTGCGCATACCAATGGACATAAACAAAGCCATTGACATTATCCTTTCTGACGAATTCGACACCATCGACCACTGCACCGCCAACGGCCATCCGTTTTTTTGCACATGCGGCGTCGGATTTGACGCAAAAGTGAGTGAGAAATTCGCAAAAAGCACAAAACGCGGACCGCTCAACTACGTCAAAAGCGCTATCGGAGAATATCTACGCTATAGATCGCAACGATATAAAATCACTACACCCAACGGCGTCATAGCAGAGAAAGCATTCATCATCGCCTGCGGCAATGCGTCGCAATATGGCAACAACGCCTACATCGCGCCCAATGCCGATATGCACGACGGATTGATTGACGTCACCGTTGTGCTGCCGATAACGCCTTTCGACACCGCCATTCTCGGGCTGCTGCTTTTCTCAAAACACATCGACCAGGACACAAATATCATCTCGTTCAGGACTCCGTCGTTGACAATTGAACGCGAGCGCGAGGGCATCATACACCTGGACGGCGAGCCAATAATGATGGGCGACAGAATCGACATCGTCTGCCACCCCCTCTCCTTGAATGTATTTTCCCGACTGCGCACTCCCGACAAAGGCAACATCTTCACCAATATTGAGTCTTCTTTCTGGGATTTCATCAACTCAATCCGCTCCGAACTCAATGTTTAAAATAAACACATAGCGAAAAAGTAAATTTGGGCAAAGCGTAGTGAATTAGCTGATAGAGCGTTCGTTACGCTTTGTTTTTCTATGGGGCAGAGCCAACGAAATACCACCTCGAAGCCAAACGGTGCAGAAGTTCAGTTACCACCTCGTTACTCCCGTAACGGGTGCAGATTTCTTGCTAAACAGTTCTGTTTCTGCGTTTTGCGTAGATTTACATAGCTGTCGGTAACTCACTAATAACTAATTTTGTAACCAAAAAAAGGAGTGAGTTATGCGTAGTACATTCAAGGTGTTATTTTACGTGAAGAAAGGCAGCGAGAAGCCGAACGGCAACCTGCCTTTAATGTGCCGTATCACGGTGGACGGCGAGATTAAACAGTTCAGTTGCAAGATGGACGTTCCCCCACGCTTGTGGGACGTGAAGAACAGCCGTGCTTCGGGCAAGAGCGTCGAAGCGCAGAGAATCAACCTTGCGGTAGATAAAATCCGTGTGGAGGTAAACCGCCGCTATCAAGAGTTAATGCAGACGGACGGTTATGTTACCGCCGCCAAACTCAAAGACGCCTATCTCGGTATCGGCATCAAGCAGGAAACTTTGCTGAAGCTGTTCGAGCAGCACAACGCCGAATTTGAGAAGAAAGTCGGGCACAGCAGGGCGCAGGGTACATTTACCCGTTATCGGACGGTCTGCAACCATATTCGGGAGTTTTTGCCCCATACCTACAGGCGTGAGGATATTCCGTTAAAGGAACTCAACCTCACGTTCATCAACGATTTCGAGTATTTTCTGCGCACGGAGAAGAAATGCCGCACCAATACCGTGTGGGGCTACATGATTGTGTTGAAACACATCGTTTCCATTGCGAGGAACGACGGGCGTTTGCCGTTCAATCCCTTTGCCGGATATATCAACTCTCCCGAAAGCGTGGACAGGGGCTACCTCACCCAAACGGAAATACAGACGCTCATGGACGCACCCATGAAGAACGCCACCCATGAACTTGTACGGGACTTGTTCGTCTTTTCTGTTTTCACGGGTTTGGCGTATTCAGACGTGAAGAACCTCACCACCGACCGCCTGCAAACATTCTTCGACGGCAATCTTTGGATAATCACCCGAAGAAAGAAGACCAACACCGAATCGAACATCCGTCTTTTGGACGTTCCCAAACGTATCATAGAGAAATACAAGGGGCTGGCTCGGAACGGTCATGTTTTCCCCGTTCCGAGTAACGGCAGTTGTAACAAAATACTCAAAGATATAGGCAGACAATGCGGCTTCAAGGTGCGTTTGACCTATCACGTTGCACGCCACACGAACGCCACGACTGTACTTCTGTCGCACGGCGTACCCATCGAAACGGTGAGCCGTCTTTTGGGACACACGAACATAAAAACCACCCAAATTTACGCCAAAATCACCGCCC